>Ga0182013_10000118_pt1 | contig 97702 bp, 86 predicted proteins | sample 612S2MmetaG_FD_120487 | JGI IMG/M metagenome (GOLD analysis project Ga0182013, IMG submission 120487) | Permafrost microbial communities from Stordalen Mire, Sweden - 612S2M metaG | ecosystem: Environmental > Terrestrial > Soil > Wetlands > Permafrost | place: Sweden: Stordalen | collected...
GCCGGTGTCGATGCGGACATTCTCATAGACCACCGGAATCGTTTGCTGGCTCACCGCGCGGAGACCCCGCCGGCCCAACTCATACGCCAAAACCGTTTGATAAACCGATTCCAGCAAACCTGGGCCAAGCGTCGTATGAACCCGGAAAGCCGCGTCGACAATCTCCTTGGCAACGGCGTTCTCTTTTTCACGTCACTAGCGCGCGTGGACAGGTAGCGATCGATGCAGTGGAGAATCTGCATGGCGATCTCTCGCTCGATGGCGCGAATGTCGGCGCGGGCATCCGGAGACCAGGATCCGCTCGGGCGCGGCGTCTTCGCTCACTGATTCAGCCCGAACTCGCGCAAGATCTCTTCGTGCGGAATGCCCTCGCCGCGAAGCAGTGAAGCGCGGGCGCGATCCAGCGCCGCGGCGGTGTCCGGCGTGATCTCTTCCTCTTCCACCGGCGCCAGAGCCAGCGAACGCGCCAACGGTTCCACCATCACTTCGAGCAGACTCCGCAACGGCGTTCAGTTTCTCGGCCGGCAGCATATCCAGCAGCGCGTGAGCCTGCCGGCGTTCCTGATTGAGATTCGGCTCCATGGTTTTCCTTTTAGCAACTAGATCTCGGCCATAACCTTACTGACCCTCGCACGCTTCACCATGCTGTCGGGCACGATCACCTGCTCCTTCTGATCGTCCTTCTCATACGGACGGTGCAACTCCGGGTTGTGGATGGGGGCGTCACCGTTGGATTCCTTGCACCGCAAGAATCTCCGTGCGGCGGCGCTCACGCCCTTCTCTGGCCTGTCGGACGAAGGCCTTTCGATCGTTCGTGAGTTGGACTTCCATATTCAAAATCCTTCTCTTTCCACAATACCGGATATGGTGGGGGCTGTCACGATGGCAGGAGCGGCCAGTCGGCCTCTTCGCAGTCCTCGCCTAAAAAACTCCCGCCGGAGCGGAGAACGTGAAGTTATTCGTATTCATGGTGTACGTAGTGTGGCTGCCTTCGCCGCCGCCCCACGCGTAATAAAACTTGAACACCGGAGCGCCACCCACCTGCACGAGGAACCCGGCGCCCAGACTGTGGTGGAACTGCGAAAAGCCGATGTCGGAACGATACTCAGCCACCCGTCCGGTGTCATAAAAGCCGAGCGCGGCGATCGGTCCCCATATGGTGTGCGTATACTCCGCCTGGAAGACGAGCAGACTCGGCGCGCGGAAACGATAATCGCGATAACTGCGGAGCGCATCCACGTTATTGATGTCCGTGCCGCCGAGAGTGGGCTGGAGGTAAAACGGCATCTGATTGTTGCCCGAGGTCGCGGTATCCACCAACCGCGCGCTTACCGAAATCGTGCCGAGATCCGTCTTGCTGGCCGGGTGATAGCGATTGATAAAGATGGCGTCCAACCGGCTGAACGAATAAGGACTACCGCTGGTGTCGTGGAACCATTTGTACGCCGTCGTCAGAGTGGACGAAAGCCCATTCATTCGCGGCGAGACCGGATAGATCCAATCGATGCCTCCGCCCCACACCACGTATGTCGTGGGCGCAACGAGCGCCGGCGTCTGGGCGGCGCTGAATGTTCGATCGATGGAAGGCTCGGGCCCGCCTGAGACGCCGGAAGTGCTGTTCCACAGACCGGCGAGTCCTCCGGTGACACTGAAACCTCCCGGAAGCGGGACTGCGATGTGGCCGCCGGCAGTGGTCTGCACCAGCCCGAACAGCGATTGGTTCGCCAACGAGCTCGAGTTGCCTTGGCCGTAATAAGCCATCTGCGGCAAGCTGTAATGCTCCACATCGAGAGTGGCGTGGATATGCTGGTCCTGGGCGCTATTGGCGCTGCCCCAAATATCGAGCTTCGCGCCGGCCGTCCAGAATCCGTTGAAGGAACCGCGCGCTTCCACGCTGCCGCTATAGCGCAGCGGCGCCGACACGGAGGCGCGCTCCAGATTGTAGACCAGCCCGCCGGCGAAGCCGCTTCCCGGAACGATGCCGCCCACGGAAGGATGGATTCCATCCCCCGTAAAGAGCTCGCTGCCGAAATCGATACCCTTCGAGACCCGATCGATGCCCGAGGTTTCGAAGATGTGGCACCATTTTCGCTGCGTTTCCACGAATTGTGTATGCTCCACCGAGGCCAGCCAGGAGTGCGGCCCGCTCTTGGCCCACGCCGCATTTTCCTGGCCGGCGCGCGAGTCGCAGGTCACAGCCGCGCAGGCCATCGCCGCGCCGATGAGGGCCAGTGCAGCTACGCGGACCGCGCGCTTCATTGACCGCTCCCGTCGGCTGCCCCTTGCGCCGCTTGTGGATGCAGGACCGCCATGGCCGTCGCCACAAACGCGGACGCATCGCCCTCCGTCTTCACGGCCGTGGGATCCATCTGCGCCGCCATCGCGGGGTTCACTGCGGCGAGCGCCTGGTGGACTTCGGCAACATGGTCGAGGTGAAGTTGCGCAGCGGGCGCGGCCGCGCGCGACACGGCATCCGCTGAGAGTTCGGCGGGTTGCGCCGCCCAATCCGGCTGGTCGTCCCGCGGGGCGATGTCTTCCAGCAATCCCAGGAACGTGTTGGCAAATTGCTCGCGCGCGAAGGGCGCGTTCGCCAGCGGGTCGCCGATGAACTGCGCGGTCACGGTGGCGGGAATGGAAGCGTGCTCGTACAAGTTGTTGTCCACCTTCCCCGCGCTGATGTAGGGCGAGATGACGAGCGCCGGGACGCGCACTCCGTAGCGGTCGAAGCCGAAGGCTGGGGCCGTGGAGGTGAATCCGTCGGTGTGCCCAACGGCCGGCGGCGCCACGTGATCGAAAATGCCGCCGTGTTCGTCCCACACTACCAGCAGCAAGGTGGAGTGCCAGGTGTCGGGGTTCGAGCGGACCGCCTCGTACACCTGGCGGATGAAGTTATCGCCAGCCTGGACGTTGTGGTCGGGATGCTGATCGGCTGCGATGACTCCGCCATTGTCGTAATAAGGCGGCTCGATGAAGGAGTACTGCGGCAAGCGATTCTTTTTGCAGTCGTTTTGGAAATCGCCCCAGAGGCCGAAATACTGACTCTGGCCGTTGAGCAGGAAGGTCAACCCCATGGTGCCGCTCCAGGGGGCGTAATAATAGATCTTTCCCTGGGCGCCCGCCGCCTTCAGGCGCGAGTAAATATTCGGCTGATTGGCGAAGTAAAGTGGCGACATGTCCACCCGCCCGAAGGATGTTCCGAAATGTGCGAAGGCGCGATTGGGAAGCGTGGGCCCGGGCACGGAGGAAAACCAACGATCGCAGGTTGCGTAGGTGCGAGCCAGCGCGGCTGTGTTGGGCACCTGCTCGGGCTGGAAACAGAACATCACGTTCTGCGGGTCGCCGCCCATCTGCTGGTAACTCTGGGCGAAGCCCGACATGGTGGGCTCGCCAGCCGGGGTTCCGAACGGGACACCGTACATCTGAAAGTAGACGTCGTCCACGTCGTGACCGGGATCGGCAATCAACTGGCCCTGATACGCGGCGCCGGAAACGGTGCGGTGCGGCTCGCCATCGGCGTCGAGGTTGGAGTAGAGGTTATCGGCAATGCCGTCGATGTTGATGTTCTCGGTCATGAGGTAACCGAGCATGTGGTCGAAGGACCGGTTTTCCATCATCAGGACGACGATGTGTTTAATATTCGGATTCGGACTGACACTCATGGGACCCCCCTTGCAAACAGACAGATTCCCTAATGATAGCCGGGACGGAGGAGGTACTTATAAGAATCGGCTCAATAAAAGGCACCGCTCCCTTGCGGTCGCAGCTCTGTAAGGGATGCCGTTTCAACGCGGGATTAATGAGCCGCGCGCGCGCAAGCAAGCGGTTTCCGGCCTATTGCAGCCGCGGACGCATGGCCTCGTTGGAGATGAGGCCGTCGAAGATCGCCAGCACCTGCTTGCGATAAGCGTAGACGCGGTGCAGGTTTTCCACGAAACTGGCTTCGAAATCGCGTGCGCGCAACCACTTATCCAGCATGGTGCGTGGCACGTCGATGTCCTGACGTAAGGTCTCCACGTCGTGCCCGCGCAGAAAGAGGCCGTAAAAGAAAGCGGCTTCCCGTTGGGGCGCCAGTGGGTCGAAATCGTCTCTCGCCAACATAAACAAAGCAGCGAAAATGTCAGTATACCGATGGTCTCGCAGGGAGGGCAAGTCCGAAATCGGGCCAAACTGATACCCGGCTTGCTACCATTGACGCGATGCCTACCCTGATTGCCGCGCCCACTCGCGTGGAAGCCGCGGGGAACAAACCAAAGTTGATCGATGAGTATATCGGACGCGTGAATTCCGCTCATGAAAAGTTGAGTGTTGCGCATATGCGGAGTCCCGGAGGTTGGTTGGAACCCGGCCAGACGCCAGAGTTCGACGAATTTACAGTCGTGTTACGCGGAACGTTGCGGGTGGAGCACAGCGGTGGGGCAATGGAAGTTCACGCCGGTCAGGGGGTACTGACCCACGCCGGCGAATGGGTGCGTTACAGTACACCGCAACCCGAGGGCGCCGAGTATATCGCCGTCTGCCTGCCGGCGTTCTCGCCGGCTACTGTGCACCGCGATTCGTGAACGGCGACGAAGTGAGCGGCGAGGCGGAAGCGGCCGCCGCCGCCGCGGCGCCGCCGCGCGTACGAAATTCGTAGCGTTGGATCTTCACCGCCGCGCGGTGGTTCTCCGACCGCACTACCCGCCCCGTGGCAACAAACTGCAGTGGGCATTTTCCGCCGAGCAGCGCCGGCCATGTAACGGAGAGCTCCACCAGACGGCCTAAAGGCAGGCGTTCCTCGGTGGTGAACAGAAGTCCGCCGCTGCCAAAATTGAGTGTCTTCCCGGATCCCCTGGTCTTGATGGCCTTGGAATGGGTCACCACATATTTCACGTCTTCCGTTACAGGAAAACGACTGGTCTCCCGACGATCCGTCTTATCTCCGAAACCTGCACTTCCTTCACGAGTGCTTTCTTCCATGCTCATTCTATGATCGGCTTCTCATCCAACACCAACAATAGAACAATCGGCCTAATCGTGCAGGAAAGTTTCTGGTACTTTTTCCCGGAAATTACCCCATTACCTGAGCCAAAACTCGCGTTCTGATATTCTGGCCTCATGGATCAGGAGCAACTCCGTACGTTGTTCGAGCAGGTTCGCGACGGCGCTGTGGATATCGACGCGGCCTTGGCGCGCATGCGCCACATGCCCTTCGAAGATCTCGGCTTTGCGAAAATCGATCACCACCGGGCGCTTCGCCATGGCATTCCGGAGGTGGTATTCGCCAAGGGGAAGACGGCCGATCAGGTGGTCGCCATCGCCGGCAAACTGCTCGAGAACGCCCGCAACGTCCTCATTACGCGGGCCGATCCGGAGTGCGCCCGGGCCGTCACCGCGGCGCTCGAAGGCGCGGAATATTCGCCCCTATCGGGAGCCATTCGCTTCTGGCGCGACAAGACGCTGCACGGCAAAGGCAAGATCGCCATTGTGTGTGCCGGCACCAGCGACATGCCGGTAGCCGAAGAGGCGCGGTTCACCGCCGAAGTGATGGGCAACGAAGTGGAAACCACTTTCGATATCGGAGTGGCCGGCATCCATCGCCTCATGAGCAATCGCGAGAGGCTCGCCGAAGCGCGCGTTATTGTGGTGTGCGCCGGCATGGAGGGCGCTCTTCCCAGCGCGGTGGGCGGAATGGTTTCCTGCCCGGTGATCGCCGTTCCCACCAGCGTGGGATACGGCGCCAGCTTCCATGGATTGGCCGCGCTCCTGGGAATGCTCAATAGTTGCGCCAGCAACGTGACGGTGGTCAATATCGATAACGGATTCGGCGCGGGATACGTCGCCAGTCTGATCAATCGCCTGTAGGCGCTGTCACTCTTTTTCGGTCGAACATGCAGCGGCTCAGCCAATACGCCGGTACTCCCGCGAACACCAAAATGGCGCCCAGTTGCAGCGCGTTCATAGGCCCGATCTGTTCTACCTGGTTGCGCACCATGGTCAGCACCAGGAGCGCCAGCGGCAGCAATCCGACGCCGATCGCGCCCGCCAGCCCGCCCGGAATGCGGTACGGCCGCGGCAGTTCGGGCTCGCGAATGCGCAGCGCCACCAGGGCGGCGAACTCCAGCAGCAAGCTCAAGCCCGTGAGCAGTACATCCAGCACCACCAGTTTGACGAAACTCAACTTCAGGCACACCATCCAAACCGCCGCGCAGGAGACCAGCGCGACCGTGGGCGCGCCGCTCACCGGATGCCGCCGCGCGAATACACGCGGCAGCAGGCGGTCGTCCGCCATCACCGCCGGAAGGCGCGAATATTGCATGGTCTGTGCATTCAGCGTGCCCCAGGCGCCCAGTACCCCGCCGATGGTGATGACGATCGCGATCGCCTCGCCGGCACCGGCGCCGGGGATGACGGCCTTCGCCACATCCGCCCATCCTCCCGTGCCCCAGCGATTGGCATCGAGCCCCGTGACCGCCACGGCGGCAATCGGCAGCACGTAGGTGAGCGCGACCAGCGCCACCGCGCCCGCCATGGCCAGCGGAAAGGTACGCTGCGGACGGTCGACCTCATCGGCCACGGTGGAAGCGTAATCCCAGCCCATATAATTCCAGAGCGCCACCAGAATTCCGCCGAGCAGGTCGATGTGGTGGAGCGGAGCGGCCCCGGCTGCCGGCGCGCCGCGGTGGAAGAATCCGTAAACGGTCAGCACCGCGAAGGGAGCCAGCAGCACCAGCCCCATGGCCACGCAACTATCGCCGATGGATTTGGCGCCCAGCAGATTCCAGGCGGCCGCGGCGGCCACCAGCGCGACCGCCAGAGCGGTACCGCGCCCGCCGGCGGTCATCCAGGGCAGCAGGTGTCCGAGATAGCTGACGAACAGGGTGGGGTAGATGGCCACATCGAAGACGCTGCCCATGAGCGACAGCCAGGCTTCCTGATACCCCCAGAAACGCCCCATGCCGCGCGAGACCCAAACGTAGTACCCTCCCTGATCGGGCAGCGCGCTGGAAAGTTCGCTCACCATCAGCGCCGTGGGGACAGCCCAGATTACCGGCGTGACGAGGAGAATGAGAATCGCGCCGGTGTATCCCGATTTGGAAACGATATCTTCGAGCCCGAACGGTCCGCCCGCGACGAGGAAATAGATGGCCGCGATGAGTGGGAGCAGCGTCATCTTGCGCGGAGCGGACATGCAATATAGAGTACACGACGCTTGGTGGGGCGGTCCCAATAAGCGCAAGTGCCGGACTTGGGGTTGAGGCGCCCATCGTCGGCGGGATACCGCCCGAAACGTCGCGGGAGCTCGACGCGTTCATGGGAGTCATCTCCCACATGGGGACTTCACGGGCGCGTCGGCGAACACTCCTTGCGGTCAGGACTGCCTCGTCCAAATTCTCCGCTGGCCAAACGATTCGAATGACCGACCTGCAGACGGGAGGGAATGCAGACTATGCTTGTTCAAGAGGAATCATAATGCCCGATACATGGACGGCCATCTTCGAGAACAGCATCGCCGGTTGATCGGTGAAATGTCAGGTTTACGGCGAGGGCGGCTACAAGGTCAATAACCCGCGGGCTCAGCGCATCGGCGGGCCGCATTCCAGGTCATCAATTCCGCATTACAACTATCCTCAACAATCTGAACCCGCACAAAAGTCGGCGAATTCGTAACGGGATACTTCGCCGCATCCATTGCATCGATCAGCCATTGATCGGTATCCTTCGCATACGGAAAATCCAGCAAAGGAGTCCACGTCCCAGAATTGATGTAGTGGCAGCCACTGGCGAACCGCTTGACGCCCGCATGATGCGTGTGGCCAAAAATGACAAACTGCGCCGGACCTTCTTTGGTGATCTGCTCCGCTGCGCGCACATCGTACGAGTTCGCCTTACTGAGGCTACTTTTCCAGCCAGAGTTAAGCCGCTCGATGATCCGCCGCGCCGCCGAACCGCCTGCTCCTTTGGAAATTAAGGCCTCGTCAATCGTTCTCGTCTGCTCCAGGATCATCATATCGTTGAGTGACTCGTTTAGAGCATCGATGACGTCCCAAGGCAGTTCGGACGTTTCGCCCTTCGGAATCCAGCCCGATGTGGGACGCTTCAGGAAGGCCATCCGGATTTGATTCAGCCATCCCTCCACGGTTAGTCCAAGCAGTGGGATCGCATTTTCTACAAACAGATCGCGATCCAGCAAAAACAGCAGTAAAGCCGCCGCCTTCTCCGGACGCACCTTGTCGATAAACCGGAATCGCGGCTCGACATTGTTGAACACGCGCAGCACGAACCGCGAGCCCCAGGGCAGGCGCAGTGTGCCCGTCGTCTCCTGTGTGAACAGATTGCCATAGTCGAAGGAATTCACTTCGTCGTACTGGTGCCCGTGCTCGATATGCACGTGCGGATATTCGACGCGGCTGAGCTTTGAGTACTGCAAGCGCGCCGCCTCGCCGCCCGCCGTCGTGTAGAGTTCCACGAACTTCTCCCGCACCTTTGGGAATAGAAACTCGATATCGTGATTGCCTTCGATCAGCGTAATCGTGTTGCCGCGGTTCGCGAAACGCGCCAGCGCAGGCATCACCAAAGGATGGCGGCTGAAGATGGTTTCGAGTTTGAGGGGCGCCGCATCCACGGTCAAGGCGCCGAGCGGTTGCACCTGCAGAAAATCGACGATATCGCCGTTGAGCACCAGTTCCGTCGGCCCTTTCGGGCCATATTCATTCAGGAGATCGGCGAAAGCCTGGTCGCAAGTGAAGTCCTCGAGCGATCCGTTGTCGCCGAGATGCAGATCGCTCACTACCAGTAGTCGACGCATCTAATGCCTCCTCCCGAACATGTGCTCCTGCACGGCTTCGTCGGCGGCGCGGCTACCGGCGCCCGACGCGATTGCATTCAGCCACACCCGATTCAGCTCTGCGAAGCCGGCGGTTTCCGACCGGTTCTGCACCCGCTCCGCAAATTGCCGCAGCGATATCTCTTGTTGGGGTTCTTTCAGCATTTGCGCGACATGCTGCCGGTAGTCCCGATCGTTCTTTTCAAGACGCTGAAGGATCGAGTAGCTGTCCTCGAATGAGATTTCGGAATCGGCAAGATAAAGTATCAGCTCGAAGACCGACAGATCCGAATCGGCCCACCGAAGCAGCCACTCGACATCGCCGCCATCCAACCGGCGGTAGCGCCGGATGTAATCGCAATAGTCTTCATACAGTTCCGGATGCGCGGTCGCGCGAACCCGCTCGTCGATAAAGCACTCCAACTCGGGATTCGGCTCCTGCCGTTTTAGATCCTCGATCAGTTCCATCTCGCGGTCTGGCCATCGGACGAGATAGTCCCGCAGATATGATACGGATTCAGCCGGCTCGAGCGTCTGCTGCCCCGCATAAAATTCCGCGACAGCGTGATCGATCGCTGGATCTTGTCTGATTCTCTCCCGGATCTGCCAAATGATGCGCAAAGCGTCATCTGGATCGGCAGGGGGAAACAACTTCAGCACCTTTACCACCATCGCGCTGAACATGGGGTCGGCAGACAAATCGGATAGATATTGAAACGACTCGGGGCTCGCGAAACCGCCTAGCGTACGAACCAAGGTATATCGGTCGTCCTCGTTAAGATCGGGCTTCCGGATCAACGGATCCACAATCTTCACCATCTCGCTATACGACGACCGCCGCTGAGCGATGATGTTCATCGCCAGCCGCAGCTTCGGTTCCCGGCTTTGAATCCATCGCTTCGCGAGTGCCAGCATGATGTTCGGCGCGGCGTCGGTCATCTCCCGGACAACCTCGCTAGCGGCATAAGATGGGATCGACTCGGCGTGATCTTCAAAGAGCCTGCCCCCGAGTTCCGGATCCCATTTGCTGAAAGCGCAGATGAAGGTGATCGCGACGCCAGAAATCGTAGCGAGTGATCCGCCCTCCAGCCCGGAATTATCCTTCAGCCAGTCTTGATACAGCCCGGTAAGAGCAGCCTCTGGGTTCGTGTTAAACATCCGGATCAGAAAGTGGCCGGGCCCCTCCGCAATGCGACCGTCCAGTTTCGCCCGAAACTCCGCCGTCGACAGATCGCGCCATCGTTTGCGCTCCCAGAAGTAATAGTTCTCATTGAGGAACATCGGCTTCGCCATCGCCATGCAAAACTCGAAGTCGCCGGGACCGGAGCGTTCCAGGACGAATAAAAGGCGTTCGACGGCCAACGCGCTGAGGTGACGGTTGTCGATATAACGGACGAAGAAATCCCGGAAATAGGACAGATTCTGCAGCCGGGGCAGCGCAAATATGGGTAGCAGGCTGCGCTGCGCGGCGAGCCTTTCAAAGATCGCCAGCACGGCCTCGTTGCTATTCATTTCGGCCAGCCGGAAGAGCGCCGCGCCACGCAACGGCTGGTATTCCTCAGCCGGGCGCCCCGACTCGTAAATCCACTCGAACGGATCGACGTCTGGATCCTGCGCCACCAAATACTCGTGGATGGTCTGAGCCTCCACGCTGACCGTCGATCCGATTCTGCGAAACAGGCCGCAGTCCAGTAGAGCCAGCCCGATGTTCTCCTTCGCCAGATCCAGAAAAGTACGCACCGGCAAACTCTCGATTTTCCGGTCGAGCATCGCCCGGATTACCTCGCGCGTCTTCGCGGCGATGGTCTCGCGGGGCTCGGTTACCAGCAGTGCAGCCCGCGCGAATTTGAGTTCCAGATAGGAGGCCAGAATCGACGCCACGGTGACGCTGGAATCCAGACTCTGGTCTATCTGCTCGAAGGTCTCCGCCGCGATTCTCAGAAACAACGGCTGCCGCGCCAGTTCCGGCGCATTGAGGGTCCGCAGGAATCCAAAAAGCCTTCTCGCGGTCGCGGCCTCTTCGTCGTCGAACGCCGTCAGCCGAGCCGACGGCTCTTGCTGTTGCAGCACAGGCCTGACCAGCTCCCAATGAGTATCGCGGCAGGAAACAACGATACGCAGATTTTCCCGTGCCAGAGACATTAGTTCGGTGAGTCCGGCGCGAAACGCCTCGGCTGAAGCTTCCCATTCATTGATGGCGTCTATGATGATGCAAACGGGAAGGTCAACGCCTTCCGCGGAGAAGATCTTCTCTAGTGGAACATCGGCGCGGAGCATCCGGAATCGTTTTTCAATCGCGGCCCGTATGCCGCCCGACGTGCTTATTTCGGCGCCCGCGATCCACAAAGTAGGAAACTTGTGGTTTGCCGCGATTTCGGCCAGTCGCAGGGTAGAGGTAGTCTTGCCGCTGCCCGCGCCGCCGGAAATAGTAAAGATCGTTGGCTGAATTCCCGTCAGGAACTCGATAAATTCTCTTTCCAGGTCCGCTCGGGTGACGTAGCGCCCCTCCCTCAACGGCCGTCCGGACGCGGTATCGAGAGACTCTTGCAACTTCCACAGTGTGAACTGAAGGATCTGCGCACCCGTGAGAGGGGCAGGTTTGAGTTCCAATCCCGCCACTCCGATCAACACTCGCGGCGCCAGGTTCTGCGCATGCATCAGCCAGTGCGCCTCATCGAGTTCGCGAAACACCCCCAACAGATCGACGGATCCTGTCGCACGGCCCAGCAAGCCGAGCAAGTGCTCCGTCGATCGGCTGTTGCGCGCGCCGGGTTCCGCATACGAAAGTCCATACGATGAAGCCATCACCACGGCTCCCGTTTCTTTGCTCAGGCGCTCGGGCAAGGAATCCTGAGGCTGCACAGCCGTAGCGGAATGGCAAGCATCCGCGATGATCAGCCGGAAGGTCGCATCGATCGACGCCAGATAAGTGCCAATCCGGATTGGAGTCAGCGCCGTATCGTAAACCGTGCGCGCTCTCGAAAGATCTGAATCAGAGGTAACCAAGCAAGTATCGACCTTCTTCTGCGCATTTTCGTAAAGGTGGCCGTGGGTCGAAATGTAGAACAGAAAAAGCGCGGGCGGGGTATTCCTGGTTAGCTCTTCCAGGCGATCAAGCGCACCCTGAATCTTGTGGAGAGAGATCTTTCCGTCGATCTGCACTACATGATCGGGATCCCAGCCGAGTTTCCCGCAGAGAATATCGCGAAGATCTCGCGAATCGTTCACCGCTTGCGGTAAGGGACGTTTGGCGAGATCTGGATCTTCGAACTCTCCGATCCCCGCGATAAGAGCGAAGGCGCTGTCCCGGAACGTGGAGGAAGGCGCCATAGCCACCAATTTGAACACGGGAGCGCCTTCGGTAACAACCTCTGAACGCGCTCGCGTCAGCCGACCGGCAGGACATGGGCGACGACCCGCTGAACGGCCCGCTCCCGAGATAGGGCGCTCGGGGGAGTGAAACGCGGGTTTTACAACGCCCGAACCCCCTATGGGCGGGTCCCTCGGTCCCGTGGGCGTCCGCCCCACCTCAAAGCAGCAACGCGTCGAGCCGGTAGGCATGCACCATTTGCTCGCCGGAAGACCATTCGAAGATGGTAAAGCGTCCGTCCTGCGATGCCACCAGAGCGGCCGCGTCGCGCTGGTCCTGTACGAATTGCGCGGCCGAGAGGTGCCGCGTACCGCCTAGTTGCTCGGGGCTCGCGAGCACCGGCACGGCGCCTTCGACGGGCTCGCTGGTGGTGACCTGTTCGACCTGCGGCCAGCCTTTGCGGCGCACAATTTTCGCTCCGAAACCGAGCAGTCGGTAACAATCGGTGAGCACCACGGCGCCATCCACCGCGCTCAGGCCGGCGATGGCATTGACGACCGGATCGTTGATGGGCGCGAGTTCGCAGGAGGGCGCGGAGACGGCATAGGGGATGGGCTGCACGATCGATTCCCGCCACGTGCGGTTGCTCGACGGCACTACCAGGAGCGATCCGCCGCGGCCGTGGGCGCGCATGGAGACCGCCAGCTTCACCGTGGTGTCCAGGGACTGAAAACCGGAGGCGGGTCCGCAAGCACTGGCGTCGATCATCTTGATCCGGTCGGCCTCGATGACCGCGACATTGACGAATTTGCGCGGTTCATCGCCGCTCGGATGCTTGATCACGAGCAGGCCAGGCGCGGCCACCTCGAGCACGAAGCACAACTCCGGAATGTTGCGCGTCATGCCCCAGGCGTAGAGATCGTCCTCGCCGCGCCACACCCCCAAATGAATGCCGGGGCTTTCGACGGCGGGAGACACGCGCGCCAGCGCTTCCGGAACGAGCGGAATGGGCCGGTCCAGAACGATGGGCGAGCAGTCCTCCCGCACGGGAAGAAACGCCAGCGAGATCTTCGGCACGAATCCTTCTTCGCGCCGCAGGCTGGCCCAGAAGGCCGCGTCGATCATGGTGTGGATAGTCGCCGCGTCAGGCACAGCAGCGACATCCTGCCGGCCGCCGCGCAGCGCTTCCTCGCGATGGCGGCAGAAATAATCGCGCAGCTTGAGCGAGATGGCGGCGTAGGCCTCGCGCGGCATTATCAGCTCTGGGCGGACGCCGCGGCGCGGGCGCGGCGGATCCCCAGTTTTTCCATGCGGGCCTGCAAGGTGCTGCGCTTCAGCCCCAGCTTGGTGGCGGCGCCTTTCGGCCCGCTGATCACCCAATCCGCAGCCTCGAGCGCGCTCAGAATATGCCTGCGCTCGGCCTCTCCCAAAGTCTCGCCTTTGCGATTGGCGGCGGCGGGTGCGGAGGCCTGCACGTGCAAAGCGTCGACCGGCACTCTCAGAGTCGGCCCGGTGGAGAGAATAACGGCGCGCTCCACCAGATTCTGCAACTCGCGAATATTTCCCGGCCAGTGGTATCGGACCAGAACGCTCATGGTCTCGCTGGGGATGGTGTCCACCACCTTGCCCATGCGGCGGGAGAACTGCTGCACGAAGTGGCGCACCAGCAGCGGTATATCGTCCTGCCGGTCGCGCAGGGGCGGGACCTCCACGGGGAATACGTTCAGGCGATAGAACAGGTCGGCGCGGAATTGGCGGTCTTCCACCATCCTGGTGAGATCGCGATTGGTGGCGGCGATGAGGCGGGCGTCGGAAGTCATGGTTCGCGAGCTTCCCAGCCGTTCGAATTCCCGCTCCTGCAGGACGCGCAGGAGTTTGGGCTGTAATTCGAGGGGAATCTCGCCGATTTCATCCAGGAAAACGGTGCCGCGATGGGCCAGCTCGAAGCGCCCGATGCGCTGCGCCACGGCGCCCGTGAAGGCGCCCTTTTCGTGGCCGAACATCTCGCTTTCCAGCAGTCCCGTGGGGATAGCGGCGCAATTCAACTTGACGAAAGCGTTCTTTGCGCGGGTGCTCAGATTGTGGATAGCGCGCGCGATGAGTTCCTTGCCGGTGCCGGTTTCGCCGTAGATCAGCACGGTGGAATCGGTGGGCGCGACGGTCTCGATATCCTGCAGCAGCTTGCGCAGAGCGGAACTCCGGCCGACGATCTCCTCGAAGTTCAATTCGCTGCGGATCTCATCTTCGAGATAGACTTTCTCCTGCGCCAGACGATCCTTCAGTTCCGCAATCTCATCGTAGGCGAGGGCATTCGCGACGGCGATGGCCACCTGATTGGCCACCAAGCGGAGAAACTCGAGATCCTTGGGCGAAAAAGGTATGGGAGTCAGGCGAGCCAGCCCTAACACTCCCAGCGTGCGGTTCCGGCTGACCAGCGGAATGTGGCACAGCGACTGCACGCCTTCGGCGCGCACCATAGGATCGATGTCCTGCAATTCGCTGAGCGGTTCGGCGGTGCGGAAGACGCGCGCGATTTGCGAATCTCCGTCAATGGGAATCTGTTTTTCCTTGACTGTTTTGCCGGCGAGCTCCGGGAAGTCGAAAGCCGCGAAGCGCAAGTGCTTGCCCTCGGCGTCGGGCAGTGCGACGCCCACGCCGTCGCACTGGAACGCCGAGCGAATGTTGGCCGATATGGCGCGCAGCAGATCGTTCAGCTGCAAATTCGAAACCAGACTGTTGTTGAGGTCGAGAAGCAATCTGAGGCGCTCGTTCTTGTGCTGGAGCGCGGTTTGCGCCACGCGGGAAGCTTCGAAATTCAACGCATCGTCTATGGCGAGCGCCACCTGGTCGGCCACCAGGGTGAGAAAACGCACTTCTTCATCGGTGTAGGCATCGGCCTGCTTACTGGCGATGCCGACGCTGCCGATACGGCGGTGCACGGTGGTCAGAGGCAGAACGCAGACCGATTGGAAACCTCTCTCCCGGAGAAAAGAGATCATGCCGGGAAAGCGCGTTTCCTCCTGCAAGAACGGAATCACCACGGGCTCCTGGCGGTCGTAGACCCATTTTGTGATGGTCTCTTCGGCCGAGGTGCAGGGCAATGAGACGGGGCCCTCCTGGTCGCACAACTGGCAGGTGTGCCAGACGATTTCGTGGGACGCTTCATCGTATTGCGCCACTACGATGCCGTCAAATTGGATGACGCGGCGCAACTCGGTCGCCATGGCGCGGAAAAGGTCCTGGGGATCGCGGTGGGCGCCGATTGCCTGCGAAACCCGGATCAGCGCCTCGTACCGGTCAGACAGCAGATAGTCGGATGAAGCAAACGAAGTCGCCAGCATGGATCCCCCCTTCCCCTGTTGATGCCCGAGTGCCGACCCTCGATGCATAAACCAGCTAGAGATCTCAGCAGGCATTCCGGATGCCGCAGTGGTTGCGTCTTTATCTATCTGAATATTAAGACCGAATAGTGGAATGCCCCGGCCCGGATGGCAGCCAACTGCCCAAATGCCGTCAGTGCCATGCTGTGGTGAGCTGGAAAACCTTGGTAAGCCAGGCATTCAGGGAAGCGTTTAACCTTCGTGTCTGCTGGAAGCGCGCCAGCATGTACTCGTAGTCGGGATCGGATTCGGCGGATCTCACGAGGATATCGCGCGCCAGGTTTTGGCGGCCGGAATCGAGCAGAAATTCGAACAGCTCACTGCGGTACTCGGACCGGCCGGGCGCCAGTTCGGCCGCCTTGGTTAAGTGCGTGCGGGCCAGGGAGCGATACTTCTGGCGGAAGGGCGTGGCGATATCGGCGAGCGTCTCATAGGAGCGGCCCAGCCAGTAATTCGACTCGGCGCTTCGAGGGTCGGCGTGGAGCGCGAGTTGAAAGTGCGCGACTGCCTGCTTGAACTCGCCGGACTGGTAATAGGCCCGGCCGGCGTCCAATTCGGACTGCTGGCCGGTGGCGTGTCCGGCGAAGATGACGAGCAATATGGAAACGTATCTCATATAAAAAACGGGGCGCCGTGCAATGATCGTGCAAATGATTCGGCGCCCCCACTCCCACTACAGCGAGCTTTAGAACCGGTAGCCAAAGCCGACGGATGGTTCGGCGCGATGGGTGACGCGATCGGCGCCCTGGAACGCCAATAGACCGTAAGTCGAGCTCTGGTAGACGAAGCCGCGAAACTCGGCGCGGACGAAGAACTTATTGGTGATGTCGATATCGGCGCCGGCGCCATAGACGAAGGCCGCGCGCGTTTGGGTGGAGACTCCGGCCGTGTCTCTGGGGTCGAAGACCAGAGCGCTGGCGCCGGCTTCGGCAAACGGCGTGAAGCCGTGCATCTTATGGCGGAACACGTAAGCCGCGCTTACTTCGTGCTGATCGGACTTGACTCCGAGCGGGCCGGATTCCAGGCCATAGGTCTGGGTGTTGAGCGAGTAACCGTAGTTGACTTCAATTCCGTTACTGGGTGAGAAAAAGAAGCGGTAATTAGCCAGCACGCCGCCGCTATTGGTGGCGCTCTGGTTGATTCCGTTGTCCGTGGGGGTCTTGACGAAACTGCCGAATGCCTGGACGCTCACTTCCGACCGGTTAAATTCCTGCGAAAACGCCGGCTTGCACCGCCGGCCGTCCCCGCTCCTTTGACCGGCGCGAAAGGACTGCGTTAGTTTCGCAATTTGGAGCCGCTCCGTCTGTGAGAATAAGGACTGAGCATGTTCCTTTTCGATTTCTTCCGCTCATTCCTGCCGCTGCACAATCCGCTCGGCTTCGGCGCGAGCGATTTCGTGGAGTTTGCACTCATCGCTCTGCTGGTCGGCCTGGTGCTGGCGCGCGGAGCGCTCGATCCGTTAGCGCGCCGGTTTGCCGAGCGGACAGCCTGGTGCATGCTCCTGCTGTTCGCGCTGCCGATCGTACTGCGGCTGGCGCTCCTGCCGCATTTTCCGATCCCGACTCCCGGCGGCGCGGACGACTACTCCTACATTCTGCTAGCCGATACGCTGCGGCATTTCCGCCTGGCCAATCCGACGCATCCCATGCACCAGTACTTCGAAACCGTATTCGTCCTCCAGCAGCCCACGTACAGCTCCATCTATTCGCCCGGTCAGGGGCTGGTGCTGGCGCTGGGATGGGATCTGCTCGGGCATCCGTGGGCGGGAGTCGCGCTGGGCGTGGGAGCGTTTTGCGCGCTGTGCTATTGGATGTTGCGGGGATGGACCACGCCGGGGTGGGCGCTGGTGGGTGGACTGCTGGCGGTGGCCGAGTTCGGCCCTTTGAACGAGTGGATGAATATCTACTGGGGCGGCGCCGTGTCCGCGGCGGCCGGATGCCTGGTATTCGGCGCGCTGCCGCGATTGCGAAACCAACCCAATCGGCGCCATGCCGTGCTGCTCGGCGTCGGACTCGGAATTCACCTGCTGGCGCGGCCGTTCGAGTCGATCTTTCTGTGGATCGCCGCGGCGGCATTCCTCCTGCCCGATTGGCGCAAGCTGGCGAAATTCGCCCCCGGCGCGGCGCTGGCGGTGCTGCCGGCCGTCGCGCTCACGCTATTCCACGCCCACGCCGTCACGGGCAGTTGGACCACCATTCCGTACGCCGAAAGCCGCTATCGATACGGCGTCCCGACCACATTCACGTTCCAGCCGGCCCCCGTGGCGCACAACGAACTCACGACGCAACAGCGCCTCACCTATGAAGGACAGACCGAGGTCCACGATACCGCTGGGCCGTTCTTCGACCGTTGGGCCGTGCGCCTGCGATTCTATCGGTTCTTCCTGCTCGCGCCGCTCTATCTCGCGCTGCCTTTTTTCCTGACGCGATTGCGCGAACGCCGCTTGATCTGGCTCGCCGCCACCGTGCTGCTGTTCACGCTCGGAACCACGATTTACCCCTATTTTTTCCCGCAATACGTGGCGGCGACGGCCTGTCTGCTGCTGCTAGCGGCGATCCTGGGGATCGAACGGCTGAGCCGCATCGGCCCGGAGGGCGCCCGCGTGCTCCTCTATCTCGCGGGAGCGCATTTTCTCTTTTTCTACGGCCTGCACGCCCTGGGCAATGACCGCATCTACATCGCCATGCGCCACTTCGAAAGCTGGGATTACGTCAATTTCGACGACCCCGAAGGACGCCTGGCGATCGACCGGCAACTGGCCGAAATCCCCGGCAAGAAACTGGTGTTCGTGCGCTACAGCCCGCAGCACCAGTTTCACGAATGGATCCACAACGCCGCCGATATCGACCGCGCGCCCGTCGTAATGGCGCTCGATCGCATCTCGGAGAATGCCAAACTGCGGAAATATTATCCCGACCGCTCGGTGTGGCTGCTCGATCCTGATGCCAAGCCCGTACGGCTCGCCCCCTACAAAGAGAGCGACGACTCGCCGTTCATGGATGTTCGGTGACCGCTTGCTCACGCACGTGAGCAAGCGGTTCCGGAATTCAGACCTACCGCTCGTGGACGTCTTCCAGGTACGTATACCCGTGCAGGCCCTCTTCGTAGAAGTGGATCAACGCGCCACTTTCTTCGTACGTCAACCGGCCCTCGCGAAGCGCCGTCTCCACGTCCCTCCGCAGCGTCGCCACCAGGCGATCCGTCGAGAATTGCACGTAGTTCAGTACTTCGCGAACGGTGTCGCCCTTGATCACCGAATCGAGAATCGTTTCGCCGGTGGGGCCGAGCCGCACGTGCACGGCGTTGGTGTCGCCGAACAGATTGTGCAGATCGCCCAGGATCTCCTGATACGCACCCAGCAGGAAAGCCCCCAGGTAATAATCGCCGCCGGTGAAATTGTGCAGCAGCAGCGTGCGCTTCACGTCGCGGCGGTCGATGAAGGCGTCCACCTTGCCGTCGGAATCGCAGGTGATGTCGCCCAGCACGGCGGGGCGCACCGGCTCTTCCTCCAGCCGATGGATCGGCATGATGGGGAAAAGCTGGTTGATGGCCCAGCTATCGGGCATGCTCTGGAACAGTGAGAAATTGCAGAAGTAAGTGTCCGAGAGCATGGCGTCGATGCCTTCCAGCTCTTCGGGGAAGTAGTCGAGCTGCCGCGCCAGCGCCTCGATCTTGCGTGAAATCGTCCAATAAAGGTTCTCGGCGATGCATCGCTGTTCGAGGGACAGGTAGCCCAGGTTGAACAGATTGAGCGCCGAGTCCAGCGCCTGCTGCGAGTCATGATAGCTCTCCAGCAGGTTTTTCGCGCTCAGCCCGCGGTAGGTCTCCTGGAGGTCGATCAGCGGCTGCTCGGCGTCGGCGGAAGGCTCGGGCGGCGGCGAATCGCTCTCACCCATGCCCGCCACGCCCAGAACGTTGAACACCAGCACGCTGTGATACGCCGCGATGGCGCGCCCGCTCTCGGTGATGATCGTGGGATGCGCCACCCCGACCTCGTCGCACACGTTCTGCACGTGATAGATGATGTCGTTGGCGTATTCCTGCAGAGTGTAATTGACGCTCGACTCGAAATCGGTCTGCGAACCGTCGTAATCGATTCCCAGACCGCCGCCCACGTCGAGATACTTCAGACCGGCGCCGGCGCGCGCCAGGTCGACATACACGCGCACGGCTTCGTTCACCGCGCCCTTGATCTGCCGGATATTGGTGATCTGGCTGCCCAAATGAAAGTGCAGCAGGTTGAGGCAATCGGCCATGCCGGCGTCGCGCAGCTCTTGCAAAGCGCGCATCGCCTCGGTAACCGAAAGTCCGAACTTGGAGCGGTAGCCGCCCGAGGATTTCCATCGGCCGGACCCGCGGCTGGCCAGTTTCACGCGCAGGCCGATCTTCGGCCGCACGCCCACCTTCTGGCTGTATTTCAGAATCAAGCCCAGTTCGGTATACTTTTCCACCACCGGAATGATGTCCCGGCCGACCTTTTGGGCCAGCATGGCCATTTCGATATACTCGTCATCTTTGAAGCCGTTGCAGATGATCGGCGTTTCGTTGTCGGCGAGGGCCATCACAGCCATCAACTCCGGCTTCGACCCGGCTTCCAAACCGAAGTGGAACGGCTTGCCGAATTCCAGCACCTCTTCCACTACCTGGCGCTGCTGGTTCACCTTGATGGGGTACACGCAGCAGTAGCCGCCCTGGTAGCGATGCTCGCCGATGGCGGTCTGAAAGGCGCCGTGCAGCTCGCCCAGCCGGTGCTTCAGGATGTCGGCGAAGCGAACCAGGATCGGCAGGTTGATGCCGCGGAGGACGAGCGTATCGACCAATTGCTTCAGGTCGATCGAGCGAGCGGGATCCTTTTCAGGGTGGACGCGGATATGTCCGTTCTCCCCCACCGAGAAGTATCCCTTGCCCCAACTAGCGACATCGTAGAGGTCGCTGGCCAATTGCGGGGTCCATCGTTCGGTGGGCTCCATGACCAGGGAGCCTTTGCGGCCATTTCTTTCCAATGCTTGCCTGTCTCCTTTACCGCGGCGCTGAAGCTCTTAGTTTCCGACGAAATGGCGTGCCGGGGCAACAAAAATTATGTTACACGGTTGGCACACGGCCGGAACGGCGATTACCTGGCTTGGCATTCGGCATAGCGGGAAGCTAAAATTAGCGTGCGGCGCAGTGCAAACAGCATGCGGCTGCACCGGACTGGGGAGGCACCCCCTCCATCGCCCAAAAGACATCTACGCATTGGAAGGGAAAAATTGATGGCAGCCGATCACGCGATAAAACCGGGTGCGTACTACATTGTCGATCTGATTCACGCGGGAATGGACGGAGCCGTTACCGCCGGGAAGACCACCATCGTTCCGCAGACTCTGGTTCGGTCCGTGTTGACGGCGACGGCCGTCGGAGCAGCCGTGGGAGCTGCCACCGCTACCTTGAACAAGCGCAGGTCCCGGTACGAGTTGGCCATCAAGAGCCTGATTGGGGGAGCAGTCGGTCTGGGGTGCGGCCTGGCTTGGGCTTCGCGAGGCTACACCGGATCCGTCGCGCGGGGAGCCTTGCGAAAGATCAACGTCGTACGCGACGCGCGATGGCTCGAAAAGAATCCCATTAACTACGCCTGACAGCCGCAGCCAAGGCCGCGGCGATGGTACAGTGGCAAACATGCGAATCCACCTGTGCCTGTTCGTCCTTAGCGCCTTCTTGCTGACCGCGGCTCAAGCTGCCGATCGAAAAGCGATCGCGCCTCCGGAGTTCGCGCCCGCCGCGGGTGCTGCCGCGCCTACTTTCAGCCCTGGAATTCTGGTCGACGGAACCCTCTATGTCGCCGGACAACTCGGCCAGGATCTCAAGACGAAGGAGGTGCCGGCCGATTTCGAGTCCGAAGTCAGAACCTGCCTCGACCGCGTGGGAATCATTCTGAAGGCCGCCGGGATGACCTTTCAGGACGCCGTTTCCGTACAGGTCTACCTCACCGACATGGATCTATTCGGGCGCATGAACGCGGTCTACACCACGTACTTTAAGGATCCGCGCCCGGCCCGCACCACCGTTGGCGTCGCGCGGCTGGCATTGGCGAACGCCCATATCGAGATTACCGTGACCGCCAAAAAGTAGTCAGCCTCACACCACGCGCGGCAAGCGCTGGCGGCGCTGTGTCCATTCCTCGCTGACAAACAGGCGTGGCCCCACTTCGATCATCCTCGGTAGCAGATTGAAGAGCGCCCCGGGCGTCCACGTCTGGCCGTCGCGTTGGCGTAGTCCGCGACGATTCAACTCCTCGGCGACGCGCGAAAGCGGACAGTCCTCCACAATCATGTCGAGCGCCAGGATGATGATTTGCCGCTCCGTGGGATTTTCCACCAGACGCAGGCAATCGCTCGAGACTTGCAGTCCGTAAGGAATTTCCTCGACCTTCTCTTCGTTGGGGGCGATGTGACTTTCCGCCGGCTTCTCCCACTCCAGGGCGATCAATTTCCACCCGGCGGCCATCCGTTCGTTCAGGTATTCCAGCGTGGGCGATCCGTTGAGGGGCTCGCGAATGCGTACGTTCTTGGCCATGGACACCTCCCGTTGGCCAACTCCTGCACGCCCGGTGCCGCTCCATCGCGTTTATTTTCAGTGGCGCCTGGCCGCACTCGATTCTTTTCCGGGAAATGCCTGTCCGCCTGTGGGACTAGCGCCGAGTCGCCCGTGGAGGCAAAGACATTATTGGCCACCGATAAACACCGATAAGAAAGGAGGTTGGTTTTATCGGTGTTCATCGGTGGCCAATGTGGTTTCTTGAGGGCCCGGGCTCAGGCCATTTTCCCCATCAACCCCAAATTCGGGGCGACCGCAGGAGTTCGGACTCCCGTTACCCCTCCGTGGCCTCCGCCACCTCCGTGAGCTCGGCTTTTGCCTTGATGTTGTTTTCTCCGTGTCTCCGTGACTCGGTGGTGAATATTGTCTTGCGGCGACGATTCTCCCGACAAGAGGCTCCTAGGACGCCGAGCGTCTCGGCGTCTCAGCGGTGAATATTCTTCCTCACCGCCCCACCATCAGCCGGTCCGCCAATATGGGCGGCAGCCCCGCGTCGCGAATCTTCTTCTGCGCCGTTTCCACATCGTACGGCACCCGATGATAGGTCACCGCATGAACATCCGAGTCGTACATGACGAACGCGGCGCGCGGGTCGCCATCGCGTGGCTGTCCCACCGACCCGGGATTGATCAGATAAACGCAATCCGGGTCGATATCCATGGTCTCGCTGCCGCTGCGCGCCGAAACGCGTCCAATGGTTTCCACCCGCGAATGATTCCAGATGAATCCACCCTGAACATGCGTGTGTCCAAAAAATGCCAGCCGATTTTCCAGGTAACCGAATGCCTGTCCGGCCTCGCCGGCAGCCAGCACATATTCGTCTTCGTCGTACGGCGAGCCGTGCACTACTTCGAAATCGTCCAGCAGCACGGGGCCTTTCAACAACAGCGCGGTGTATTCGATATTCGGCTTGGTGAGCTGTTCGAGCGTCCACAGGGCGGCCTGGCGAGCCACCGGGTTGAACCATTGCAGGTCGTCGAGCCCGGTGCACGCACGGTCGTGATTGCCGCGCACTACAACTGCGCAATGATCCCGCACCCAATCCACCACCAGGTTCGGATCGGCGGCATATCCCACCAGATCGCCGCAGCAGACAGCTTTGTCGTATTTGCCTTCGGTCTCCTGAACTACCGCTTCAAGGGCTTCCCAATTGGCATGGAGATCGCTGAGGATGAGATAGCGCACGGGGTCGAGGTCTATACCTTTCTCAATCGGAGAAGGGAGATTTCGGGAGGCGCGCCGATACGCGCCGGAACGCCGATGGTGCCGATGCCGCGGGTCACATAGGCCGACGCCGGGCCCTGCCGGTAGAGTCCGTAGACGTAGTGAGTGAAGAACCGGACCGGAGTGATTGCTTCGTCGAAAATTTCCACCGATACCTGCCCGCCATGCGTATGACCCGCCAGCATGAGATTATAGCCCTGCCGCGCGGCTACCGGGAAAACGTCGGGATTGTGCGACAGCAAAAGGTTGGTCGCGCCCGGCACAATCAGGCTGTCGGCGCCGCGCAGATAGGTGGATTTTCGATTGAGCGGCTGATAATCCACGCCGGCCACGTTCAGCGTCGCTTTGCCGAAGCGAAGCTGCTGCGATTGGCTGCGCAGAAAGGAAATGCCCACGCGCGCCGCCGCCACGGCGGTGTAATCCTCCACTCCGGCAGCATGTTCGTGATTGCCCATGCATCCAACCAGTCCGGCGTCCGATTTCAGGCGCGCCAGTTGCTTGATGCAGGCATCCAGCGGGTCGCCGCGCGCGGAGATCAAGTCGCCGGTGACGGCCACCAGGTGCGGGTGCAGACCGTTGGCGGCATCGATGACGCGCGCTAGCTGCTTCTCGCTCAAGAACGGGCTCAAATGAATGTCGCTGAGTTGCAGCAGGCGCAGCCCGTCCAGATCGTCGGGCAGCCCCGGAATCGGCACATCGACCTCGCGCACGTGGAAATTCAAACGCTCGATCAAAGATCCGTACGCCAGGGCGGCGAACGGCGCCGCCAGCACCAGGTTGCCGGCAGCATTGATGACGCGCCGGCGCCCGGGGTTGAATTCGGCCCTGGTCCACTTCCGTAAAAGGTGAAGCGCCGTGAACGGCGCGAGCACCGCGATGGCTGTGAAGCTGTACGCGGTTGTGCACGTCCCCATCAACAGGGCCATGGGCCCGCGCTGCCCACCTTCCCCTGGAATAAAGTCGAGGGCCCATCCGAATGCCAGCACCGTGTTCAGCAGGAGCACGCCCCACTTAATGGCGGTAGCCCACGGAACGGGGCGCCGTTCGGCTGCGCGCAGCCAAAGTATCGTGATGCGCCACTGAACCGCAATAAAAATGAGGAATACGCAGACGTCGAAGGATTGACTCAAACCCAGGCCCCTACCCTTGATCTTTCATTGTAGTGAGTTCGCGGCCATCCATGCGCTGCCAACCACGGCCAGAGCGGCCATTGCGGCGGTTTCCGCACGTAAAATCAGCGGGCCCAACGAAGCCGGCAGCCAGCCCGCCACTGCCGCCGACTGCCGTTCCGCGTCCGTCCAACCGCCTTCGGGCCCGATCGTCACCGCTACTCCATCCGCAGCGGTCCGGCGCTCCGGAAACAAACTGAGGATCGGCGGCGCGCCCGACTCGTCCAGAAAATAACGATAGCTGGCCGTCACCGCGAGGCATGCGTCGAAGCGGACCGCCGGCAGGATCTCGGGAACACGCGTGCGCCGCGACTGCTGGCTGCTTTCGCGCGCGATGCGCCCCCACCGTTCGGCGCGTTTTCGCGCGGCTTCGAACAGGCCCTTTTCAGTGCGCGCGGCTTCCATGGGCAAAATCCGCTCCACGCCGAGTTCCGTGGCCTTCTCGATCATCCACTCGAAGCGGTCGAACTTCACGATGGCCGCAATCAGCGTGATGTGCACGGGATAACCTGTCGATTCCAGCGGCTCGATTGTGCGGAAGACCACCCGCGCCCCTTGCGCTTCCGTCACTTCGGCCAGCCACGCCGCGCGATTATCGGAGATCTCGAAGCGCTGGCCCGCCTCGACGCGCAAGACGCGCGTGAGATGACGGGCGTCTTCCCCCACAATTTCGGCTGTCCCGCCGTGAATCGCATTTACGAAGAATCGTCGCCTCGCCAAAACCCTATTGTAATGAATTGTAATCGCGAAGGGCCCGAACGGGCTAGGTAACCTTACGGGATCGAGATCGTCTCTATCATTAGGAGACTCACCTACCATGAAAATGAAGACCATGTTCGCCACTGGAGCCCTGTTGCTCTCGCTCGTTGCCATCGGAAGCGCCAAGAGCTGGGATATTGTCATCGATAACAACACCAAAGCCGGGAACGTCGTGCTGCCTGCCGGGAGTTACACCGTAAAGGTGAACAATAACCAGGCATTGTTTACTTCGGAGAACGGCAAGAAGTTTACCGTGCCCGTTAAGGTAGACACGGGGGCCGCTAAAAAGTACGATGCCACCGAAGTCCGGACCTCGAAGCAGGGCGAGACGACCGTGATCCAGGCGATCGACCTCAGCGGGACCAACGAAGAGCTTCAGTTCGACGAGTAATCCTCTTCGTTCCGCGCCTCTCCAGCCCCGTTACAATACGTACTGATGATCGCGCATCTGTCCGGGGTCCTGCTGGAGAAGCATCCAAATCAAGCCATTGTGGAAACCGGGGGAGTGGGCTACGACGTAGCCATCCCGGTTTCCACGTATACCCACCTGCCGGACGTGGGGGCTCAGGTCCGCCTGCGCATCCACACCCATGTCCGGGAGGACGCTTTAGCGCTTTACGGATTTCTCACGCAGGACGAAAAGGCGCTATTTGAAAAGCTCATCGACGTCAGCGGCATTGGCCCCACGCTGGCGGTAAAAATTCTCTCCGGTCTTTCGGCTCCCGATTTAATCAACCATATTCGCCGCGGCGAAATCGATCGCCTGGTGCGCATCCCCGGCATCGGCAAGAAGACGGCCGAACGCATGGTGCTGGAACTGCGCGATAAGTTGCCGGCCGTAAGCGGCGCCGGGCCCGACTCCCCTCCTGCTCCCGATTCTCTTTCCCCACTCGACCAGGATGTTCTCTCCGCGCTCCTCAACTTAGGCTGCGCGCGTCCCCAGGCGGAAGCCGCCGTGCGCAAGGCCAAAGCCGGAGGCGGCATGCTGGAATTCGAACCGCTTTTCCGCCGTGCGCTGGAACTGGTACGTTAAGCTGGTAACGAATGTCCGACTTGGTCTCCGGCACGCTCCAGCCCGAGGATGCGCAGTACGAAGCTGGTCTTCGTCCCCGCAGCCTGGCCGATTTCACCGGGCAAACCAAGCTCAAAGAGAATCTTTCCATTGCCATCGAAGCCGCGAAAAAACGCGGCGAGGCGATGGATCACGTTCTGCTCTACGGCCCTCCCGGCCTCGGCAAGACCACTTTGGCGGCCATCATCGCCGAGGAATTGCAGGTTACGTTCACCAGCACGTCCGCGCCGGTATTGCAGAAGAAGCTCGACCTCAGCGGCATTCTCAGCGGTATCCGCCTCCACCAGGTGTTCTTCATCGACGAGATCCACCGCCTGATGCCCGACGTGGAGGAGATGCTCTACGCGGCGCTGGAAGATTTTCGACTCGATATCCTCATTGGCATGGGACCCGGCGCCCGCACCCACGCGATCCCGCTGCCGAAATTTACCGCTGTCGGCGCCACCACGCGGCAGGGCCTGGTGAGCGCGCCCTTGCGTGGACGTTTCGGCCTGCCGCTGCGCCTCGAGCCCTACGGCGAGGAGGAATTGCGAACCATCGTCAGACGATCGGCGCGCCTGCTGAACGTGGAGATCGACGATGGCGCGGCGGCTGAATTGGCGCGCCGCTGCCGGGGAACCCCGCGTATCGCCAACCGCCTGCTGCGGCGCGTCCGCGACTATGCGCAGGTGCGCGCCGACGGCCGCATCACGCACCCGGTGGCACAAACCGCGCTCAACCTGCTCGACGTCGATCGTCACGGCCTCGATGAGACCGATCGCAAAATCATGCTGACCATCCTCGAGAAATACCGCGGCGGTCCGGTGGGCGTGAACACGATCGCGGCATCGATTTCCGAAGAAGCGGACACCATCGAGGAGGTGTACGAGCCTTATTTGATCCAGCTCGGCTTCCTCAATCGCACGCCGCGGGGCCGCATGGCCACGGGCCTGGCATTCGATTACTTCAACGTCTCCCGTAATTCCGGCAATGATGCCCAGCCCGGCTTGTTCTGAGTGAAGACCGTCTACTTAGCGCTCGGTTCGAACATCGGCGACCGTGAGAGTAATTTGCGCGCCGCGATAGAAAGCATGACATCCGCCGGCATTTCAGTGCTGCGGGAGTCGCCCATTTATGAAACCGAGCCTGTAAGTTATACCGCACAGCGCTGGTTCTTGAACATGGTAGTGGAAGCCGAGACCGCGCTCTTTCCCATGCAACTGTTGACCCGCACCGGCAAGATCGAACGCGCGCTCGGAAGGGTACGCACCATTCCGAACGGTCCCCGGACTATCGATATCGATATCCTGCTGTACGGGAGCGCCGTGGTCCGAACTCCGCGCCTGGAAATCCCTCATCCCCGCATGCACGGGCGGCGATTTGTCCTCGCTCCCCTGGCCGACCTGGCGCCAGAACTGAGGCATCCGGTGAGTCGCAAAACAGTTCGCCAAATGATGAATGAAGCGCCGCCTGAGTCAGTGAGGCGACTAAGTTGAAATTGCCGCGGCCGGCACTCGGCTGCCACCGGCACGGCGAAACGGCAAAGTCTGCGGAGTGCTCCCAACCGCCGTTCACGTTCCAAAGCAGTTGGCCGAGCAAGCCACCCCGCTTGAGCTCCTTGCTACTCGGCTCGATCCCCAGACTGGCGGGACTCCGTGATTCGGGGAAGTGGAATTCCGTCTCGCACGGGGGCCGCCAGCCTGCGCGAACCGCGCCATTCCGCAACTCCTCGGATTCAGTGGCCATGAATACCCATGACACTTTTCGGATAGGAGCCCTATTTCAGACGCAGCAAACTAGTCTCTAGCTTCCTCCCTGGCGGAGGTTAGTGCACTTTGGCCAAAAGGCGGAGAGTTTGATCGGAAGAACCGTCGAGGACCGCGACTGCCCATGGCTGAGGAGGGATGGGTGAACCGGTCTCGTCGAGTCGGTATATCAGGTCGACGGTTCGGACGGCGTACGCCAGCCAAATTGCAGGGTATTCCGCCTTGAGGCGGTACAGTGCCGTCAGGTAGCTCACCAATTCGGGCAGCCCCCGTTTACAGACTGGACCGTCTGACTGGCAGGTAAGTTCCAACATGCAGTATCTAGCATCCACGCTACGAAAATCGAACTTGTCGTTGGAAGCTTCCAATTTACTCAGTTCCTCGAGAAAGTTGTTCATGGCGAGTCCCATGTCAACGGAATGCTGTTGGGCCATCGCTGGATCTCTGATCAACGGGACGAGTCCCTCCAACTTTCGATCCACACTGGCAGGAAGGGAGTACGCAGGTAGCTTTCCTCCGGTCTTTCGTTCAGACTCCCAGCTGCGAATCTCGTCGTCGGAGATGGCCGAAACGCTCGAGGAGGCGGACGGCTTGATCTCCATATTGACAGCCTCGACCAACTTGCGGCGGCCGCCTATCTCGTCGGGGTCCGGCTGGCCCTTCACCTCGCAGACAGGCCGGCTCAGGGATCGGGCGGCGAGATTCCGGTACTGCGCGAGTAAGGCGGCGTCCACGCCACTCCCTCTGGCTTTCGCAAGCGCCTGGCTCATGTTCACCGAGAGTCCGAACTGGCTTTGCAGAGGGCTGGCGCCGCATGAGGGTAAATCGATGCGCTCCATTCGCTGGGCAAGGAGCACCAAAGTAGTGCTGAGGTCGTTAGGATTGGCGAAGTCAAAGTGGAGCAGAAGATCGAGCAATGCGGCGAGATCGAAGGGGGAATCGACAGTCGTCACGAGTTCGGTGAAGAGACCCAACTGCTGGTCGCGGCCCGGATACACGGTCTTGCCGGATTCAGCCAAGTAACGGTAGAGGGGCATTCTTGACGAAAACAAGGGCTGTTCGCAGGTCGGTTGAATCCCCGGCTCTTTTGGGAGATCGCTAATGATCTGGCGTATTGTACCTGGAGGCATCCCGGGGGACTGCTGAATAGTCGTGAGCACAATGCTCAACCCGTCTAATCCGAATTTAGCTGCAGCGACAACCCCGGAGTATCCCAAGCCCAAGTGCGCTGTTAAGGGGAGGCGCGGATACCAATCACGAGCCGTCCGTGCACGGTCCCGCAAGGTACGGAGTGCTTCCGCCGTGGCTTTCGGGGAGAGCTTCTTCTGCGCGAGCAGACGTCGAAAAACATACGTCTCCAGTTCAACCGGCTGCGACTGCATCTGAAGGAGAATATCATCCCCTTCTTTTACACCCGGCGCCACCTGCGCAATGGCTGCGCCTGTGCCGATTACTACCACCAAGATGAAAGAGGCCAACGCTGATTCGAGTCTGCTCAAAGCCCTTTTCCCCACAGGCACGCTGGCTTCATGATTGCACCCTTGCCGACTTACTTGCCGCTGCTGCACAGGCGGCGTACATTTGTTCGGCGAAAATAGATACCACGTACAGGTGCAGGTCGGGGATCCCGCAATTATGCAGGCCGAGTCTGTCCATCATTGGGTTTGCGGTTGGTTGCAACTCGCCGCAGCCACATTCTGGACCTCGCTCACCTCTCGCGGTAAACAAATAGGTATGCTTGAGCTTGCCGCGCCGAGCGGCAGCCCGGCCAAGTTGCTGCCGCCTCAAATGAACATTTCTTCGTCTTGCGTTACCGAGTCGGGAGAAGACTTGCGTGGGTGCACCAGCGTCGAAACCGCCGCCGAGATGCCGGCAGCGACGCCGTTGGCCTCCCGCACCGGCCGCATCACGGCCCGCTTCACCGCGTCGCCAACCTGTCCCACCTGCCCGACCGTATGTTCCAGGGAATTATCGATCTGCTCCAGGCGGGCATGCGCCCGATTGCTGGCGTCATGCAGAAGGTCGCCGATACGCTCCACTTGCTCGCGTGTGGAACGCGCCGCGCCCACCGCTTCCTCGGAGAATTGGGCGATCTGCGGGCGAGCCTCCGCCACGATTTGGCCGGCATTTGCCACCACCTGCCGGGCGCTCTCCATCACCGGCGCCGCCTGATCCGCCGCCGCGCCGATCTTGCCGATGACCTCGACCGTCCGGTCGATCGCCGGTTTCATGCGCTCCAAGCTCTCAGTGATGCTGTCCATCAGGGGCGCGATGCGCTCTACCACTGGCCCCGCCTTATCGAGTACCGGTCCCACTTTCTCTACTACCGGCTCAATTTTGGTGGCCAGTCCCTCGACCTTTCCGCCGATCTGTTCCATCTTCTCCTGCATCTTTCGAACCGATTTGTAGAAGGCGAGCACCACCAAGGCCTGCACCAGGAAAGCGATGCAAGCCAGCCCGACGGCGGCCGTTATTACCAGTCGAAAGACCTCGTCAGACATGCGAGTACTCCTACGGCTGCTGGGTTGTGTTCACCGTGTCGCGATAGGCCTGGCGTCCGGCCTCGACGGCGTCGGCGATGGTATCTTTTTGGCGCCCCAGGGCCTCCTTGCCTTTGTCCACCCACTCACTGGCGGTCTGTTTGATGTCGGAGCTGCGCTGCTTCAGGTAATCGGTACTCTCGCTGGCGCGCTGCTTCAGGTAATCGGTACCCTCGCCGGCTTTGTTCTTGATAATCTCGCGGGTTTCCTGGCCGGATTTGGGGGCGAACAGCATGCCGATGCCGACACCCACGCCGAGTCCGAGCAAGAAGCTGGAAAGTCCGTTTTTGTCCATATGTGCCTCCAATAGGAACGACTCGAAAATCAGAAAGTAGTAGAACCCGTACGACCCATTTACAGTATACTCCGCATGAGTATGAAAGAACGTCGACCGCGCCAGCTGGACGCGGCTTCACTGTGGGACTACGCACTCAAAGCGCTGTCCGGACGCGCCCATTCCAGTGGTGAATTGCGTGAAAAACTACGTCGGCGCGCGGAACGGGCCGAAGACGTGGAAGACGTTTTGTCTCGTCTCAGACAGAGCGGCTACCTGGATGACCGGCGCTATGCCGAAAGCTACGCGGCGTCGCGGCTCTCCGGCGAAAAATTCGGCCGCACCCGTGTCGTTCGCGATTTGCGGCAGCATCGCGTGGCGCCGGCACTGGCCCAAGACAGCGTCGAGAAGATTTATCGTGACGTGGACGAAGTCGCCTTGATCGAGGAGTGGGTGCGGCGCAAATATCGGACGGCCCCCCGCGAGGGTCTCTTCGCCGACCGGAAAGATTTGGCGGCCGCCTACCGGCGATTGGTGCGGGCCGGCTTTCGCAACGGCGAAATCCTGAAAGTGCTGAAGCGGTTCGCCAAGGACCCCGAGCTTCTGGACGGCTTCGAACCCCCGGAGGAAGAAGAAGACAGTTTGTAGGGCATGCTTCAGAGGTACTTGCGAAATTCCCGGAAACCGCTTGCTTACGCGCGCGGCTGATTAATCCCGCGTTGAAACAACAGCCCTTACTGAGCCGCGACCGCGAGGGAGCGGTGCCTTTCGCCCGATTTAGCCGAATTCTGCAAGTACCTCTCTAGTTTATCCATAATGGCCAGTCCAATATGGTATGGTATGGATGATGCGCACCGCTCAGCCGGCGGACTTCACCCCGAATCTCAGCCATGAATCCGAAGTGCCTTTATACCGCCAACTGTACGAGCACATTGCGCTTCGTATTCGTTCTGGTGAGCTGACCCGCGGCGAACGCCTCCCAGCCACCCGCGAACTGGCTGGCCTTCTTGGACTGAACCGCACCACCGTTTCCGCTGCCTATGACGCCCTTGAGACCGACGGCTTAATCGCCGGCCAGGTGGGGCGCGGCAGTTTCGTAACCGGCGGAGCGGAACCGTCAACTGGCGGAGTCGACTGGAGCTCCCTCCTCGACCGCGCTGATGCCGCCCCCGCTGGACCGGCCGGCCCCTTCGCCAACGAAATCGCCAGTTTCGTCATGTCGCGGCCGTCGCGCGAGCTCTTCCCATTGGACGACTTCCGCGCCAGTTGCCAGGCCGTGCTGTCCCGCCCCGATTTGGGTTCGATTCTGCAGCTCGGTTCTCCCAGCGGGTACGAACCCTTGCGGCGGCACCTCATGGACGAAGCGCGCCGCCAATCGCTCGCCCGCCCCGGCGACGACTTGCTGATCACCAACGGCTGCCAACAGGCGCTCGACCTGATCGGCCGCGTGCTGCTCCGTCCCGGAGACACCGTGGCCGTGGAAGATCCGGTCTACCCAGGCCTCAAGAATCTGCTCACCGGCCTGGGTGTGCAACTGATCGGAATTCCCGTGGGCGCCGACGGCATGGATACCGCCCACCTGGAGCGCGTGCTGGAACGCGAACGTCCGCGATTCCTGGTGGTGACATCGAATTTTCAGAATCCCACGGGCGCGACCCTTTCGTTGCCTGCCCGCCGCGCGCTGCTCGACGCGGCGCGCGCCGCCCGCGTCCCCGTGGTTGAGAACGACGCTTACGGCGAGTTGCGCTATCACGGCGAACCCTTGCCGGCTTTGAAGCAACTGGACGAGCACGGTGGCACCGTGCTGCTGCGCAGCTTCTCCAAAGTGAGTTTCCCCGGATTGCGCGTGGGCTGGGTGGTGGGACCGAAACCGCTGCTCGACCGCCTGCGCCAGGCCAAGGAATCGGCCGATCTGCATACCGACCAGTTGTCGCAGGCGGTGCTCCTGGATTTCGCTCAGTCGGGCCGCCTGGAAGCGCATCGTGCGCGCATCCGGCAGGCGGGGGCAGAGCGTCTCGCCGCTACGCTCGATTCCTGCCGCCGCTATTTGCCCGCCGGTTCGCGCTGGACGCAGCCGCAGGGCGGCATGAATCTGTGGGTCCGTTTGCCCGAGCCGCTCGATGCCGGAGAACTGCTTCCACGGGCGCAAAAAGAAGGCGTCGCCTATCTTCCGGGACGCTATTTTGCCGTCTCGCGCCTGGATGCAAGCGCATTGCGGCTCAGTTTCGCGGGGTTGGAACCGGAGCAGATCCGCACCGGCCTCGCTGTTTTGGGAAAAATCGTGGCGGAGGAACTCGGCAACGTGTCGCGGAATGTGGAGCCGTCGTCGGCTCTTGTGTAAAAGAGTTTTAGCCGCCGATGAACGCCGATGAACGCCGATAGAAAGAACCCTGGTTCATCGGCGTTTATCGGCTTTCATCGGCGGCTAAATAAGATTGCTAGGAGGTTTTATGTTTCAGTTTTCGAGTGAGCAGTTTCGCGTAAAGGTCGGCCTGGCGGAGATGTTGAAGGGCGGCGTCATCATGGACGTCACCAATGTCGAGCAGGCCAAGATAGCGGAAGACTCCGGCGCGTCGGCCGTCATGGCGCTGGAGCGCGTCCCGTCGGACATCCGCAAAGATGGCGGCGTAGCCCGCATGGCCAATATCGCTATCATCGAGGCCATCATGAATACCGTCACCATTCCGGTGATGGCCAAGGCGCGCATAGGCCACTTCATGGAGGCCCGCATTCTGGAAGCGTTGGGGGTCGATTACATCGACGAAAGCGAAGTCCTCACCCCCGCCGACGAAGAGAATCACATCGACAAGGTCGATTTCAAAGTGCCCTTTGTGTGCGGCGCGCGGAATCTCGGTGAAGCGCTGCGGCGGATCTCCGAAGGCGCCGCCATGATCCGCACCAAGGGCGAAGCCGGTTCCGGCAACATCGTCGAAGCGGTGCGCCACATCCGCACCATCGTGAGGGAGATGAAGCAGCTCACGGTGCTCGGCAAGGAAGAGCTAGTGCATCAGGCGAAGAATCTGCAGGCGCCGCTGGAACTGGTCGAATGGGTGGCGGCGAACGGCAAGCTGCCCACACCGAATTTCTCGGCCGGCGGCATCGCCACACCCGCCGACGCCGCGCTGGTGATGCAACTCGGCGCCGAGGCGGTCTTCGTCGGCTCGGGCATTTTCAAATCGTCCGACCCGGCGGCGCGCGCCAACGCCATCGTGAAAGCCGCCAAGAACTTCAATAATCCGGAAGCGCTTCTCGAAGCCAGCCGCGCTCTGGGCGAAGCCATGCCCGGTCTCGATGTCTCCAAAATCCCCGAATCGGAACTAATGCAGACGCGGGGCTGGTAATGAAGAAGGTCGGGGTGCTTTCCCTGCAAGGGGATTTCGCGGCGCACGGCGCGGCACTGGAGCGCGCCGGCGCCGAACCGGTCTTCGTGCGCGAGCCGGCGCAATTCGAGTCGCTGGACGGGCTGGTGATTCCGGGCGGCGAAAGCACCACCATGCTCAAGTTGATGGGGTACGAGCCCGGCCTCTTCGACGCGCTCCGCGAGTTCGGCGCGAAGAAGCCGGTGTTCGGCACCTGCGCCGGCGCCATCCTGATGGCCGATGAGGTATCGAACCCACCGCAACAGAGCTTTCGGTTGATGGATATCGCGGTGGAGCGGAACGCCTACGGCCGGCAGATCGACAGCCGTGTGACCGAAATCGAGGCCGAGCCGGAGTTCGAACGGCGCACCGCGCCCGGGAAGCTGGAAGCGGTCTTCATCCGCGCCCCCATCATCCGCCGCGTGGGGCCGTCCGCCCGCGTGCTCATCCGGTATAAGGGCGACCCGGTGCTGGTGGAAGAAGGCAGGCATCTGGCGGCCACATTTCACCCCGAACTGACCTGCGATCCGCGGGTACACTCGCTGTTCCTGGAGAAACTGTGAAGCGGGTTTTGTTTGTCTGTATCGGCAACGCCTGCCGTAGTCAGATGGCGGAGGGATTCGCTCGCACTTACGGTGGCGATGTGATGATTGCCGCTAGTGCCGGCCTGTCGCCGGCCATGAATGTGGCCCGTGACACCAGAAACGCCATGTCCGAAAAGGGCATCGACCTGCGCGACCATTTTCCCAAAGCGATCCGCAATTTGGGGCGCGCGCAATTCGATCTGGTCGTAAATATGAGCGGCTCGGAGATTATGCCCGATGAAGTTCCGGGCGCGAAAATCATCGAGTGGGATGTCGAGGATCCGGTCTACTTGAAATACGAAGACCATCGCAAGATCCGCGACAGCATCGAGACATTGGTGATGCAACTGGTGCTGGATCTCCGCAAGGCGGCCGACGAGCCGCGCTTTCGCGGGCAAGGCTCCGGCCGCCTGGAGTTATAACTACTCTTACCGAGCCGCGACCGTGAGGGGAGTCGGTCACCGGAACCGCTTGCTCACGCGCGCGGCTCAGTAACGCATCCGCGTGACTACTGAATCGTAATGTACGCCGCTGGCGTCGATACCGTGCCGACCGTCACCACCACCGGCTGGCGGCCCGATGGCACATTTGACGGGACCACGAAATTGATCTGCGTCACGCCTACCAGTCCGCTGGGAATACCGACGAACGTGATCTGCGGCGAAGCAATTCCGCCCACCGTGACCGTGACGGCCTCCTTTGGCTTCGGCAATTGTGCCAGAGGCGTTCCCGCCGCAGGCGAAGTACCGTCTGCCAGGGCCGGTGTCACCGCTCCCTCGCCCGTGATGTACAGGAAGCTCGTTTGTCCGGCGCTGGCCGTTCGGTTCGGGTTTGTGGCCTTGCTGCCATCGAGGAATGTGAAGATGCCGGGTGCAATCGTCGACACCGTGAAGAAGTAGTCGATATTCTGATATGGATTACCCAAATTCAGATCCACAGCTCCCGAGGCTTCATATGGAATCTGTATGTTGACCTGATTGGGACCGACATAGTAAAGCGGAACGTTCCAGGCCGTAGTCGCCGTGTTGCAATTCACCGGACAGATGACGGCCTCGAACCCCGCCATCATTTCAGGCAGCGGGATGGTCGCCGCGGCCTGCGAAAGAGTGCCCAGCCCGGTGCCGAACACCGCCATGATCATGCCGGGGGCGTACGCTTGCGCGTAGCTCGCCGCATTGGTAGCGCCGCCAACCGCAAGTTGCGCCTGCGGACCCTGGAAGGACATGTTGATGGCTGTCGACCAGCCCGGGCTGCCCGGGCCGGAAAAGTTGAACGCTTCATAGATCGGGGCGTTCACCGAACTCAGAAACATGCAGCCCGTGATGGACTGCCGCGCGCCAATTGTCGAAGTGCCGAATATGGAGCCGATTTGCGACGAGTAATCGACGCCGTTGATCGAAAACCCGCTTACCGATGTGGCGAAGCCGGCCTCCTCCGTTAACGTGACCTGGAAATTCCACGTGCTGGCATTTCCGCAGGTCTCGGAATTGCCCTGGTACACCGGGTTCTGGTCGAGAGACGCCACCACGACCGGCCCCGTGAGCGCCGCACTGCTCCAGTTTTGGATCAGCTTGGTTACGTCCACCGAGCCCAAGCCCACAACCGAGCTGTAACCGGACCCGCTGGCCGTATAGCCCTCCTGGCCGTTAACACAGCTTGGCGAACCGGAGGCACAGGGTTCTATATTGTTGCCCGCGATGTTGTGAAACGCGCTGGGAGCCGTCTTAAACAAGTTGTAGAGGGTCGGGTTGATGTTTCCCAGACCGTTGGTTTTGAGGTACTGATTCAGTAGCGCCACCACCCCAGCCATTGTGGGTGTGGCGGCGGAAGTGCCGCCGACAGATCCGGCGCCTTGCATATCCGCGCAGGCGTTGCAGAAAATGTAATAAGGAACGTTGAACACGCTGGCGTTGAAAGCGATATCCGGCACGTGGCGCCATCCGTCGTTGGGTACGCCCGCGCTGGTCTGCCACGAAGGCTGCGGGAAGTAGGTACTGCCGCCGCCGCCGGTTCCCAGGATGCCCAGACCATTGGGCACCGCTTCTGCGGTCTCGTTCCAGGCGATCTCCGGAATATATCCCTTGGCTGATTGCTCGGTGGACGAGTTGCTGTTGTTCCAATAGGCCGCCGAATCACTCACCGAAGTGCCGCCCATGGAGGTCACTTCGGGGATGGAACCCGGTTCGTCGACTGCCAGCCCGTTTTCCGCCACGTTGACGCCCCCGTCGCAATCCGTCGCGCCCGCATCGCCGGCCGCCGCAAACCAGGTGATTCCTTCCGAATTCGCCTGCTGCACCAGCTGGCGGAAGCTCGGCAGGTCTATTAGATCCAGCGCTTCGCAATCGCCATAGCTCATGCTGATGATGGGAGCGACGGCGTTGTCCACCGCATACGTGGCGGAATCCCAAACGGTGTAAGAATACACGAAGACGATATTGGCGTTGCGGGCTACCGCGCCCGCCCATTCCAGGTCGAGTGCGGATTCGTCAATGTCGCCTGGCGAGATGCCCGGATTCTCACCGTTGGCCTCGATTTGCGAAAGCACCGCTTTGATTCCGAAGGTATTCCAGAAATTGGTGATGTCGCTGGTTCGGATCAGCGATTGCCCCATGATCGCCATCTTGATTCCGGAGCCGTTGATGCCCGACGAATACATGGGCGCGATGTCGTAAATGGCGGAGAAATCGTCCGGCGCCAGCATATAGTTGCCTGGCCCCAGCGTCCAGTTGGGCTTGGCTTTCGCCAACTGCGGTTTGGGGCGAAAATCGTGCAACCCCCGAATGCTGGATACCAGCGGAGAAAGAGCTTTGGGAATCGTCAGATCGGTGGAGTTGGCGTAGTGCATCGCGCCGTTCACTTTATAGTGATGGATGGTGGTGTTGAAAGCGCTTTGCACCTGACCGGCGGTGCCGTGAAAAGTAAGAAAGGTGCGGCTGCGCGAGACGGGATCGACCGTGAAACCTTGTCCCTCGAGCCAAGTGGCGATCTGCGCCGCGTCGCTCGCGCTTACGCCAAATCGATCGGCATACTGCTCAGGGGTTAACCATTGACGATAGCTGGGGGATGCCGGATTTTGCTGATCCTGCAGCAGCTGCTGTAATTTGGCCTGTTGCGCCACCGTTGGGTGCAACGTCATGGTCATATTCGGAAGCGGAAAACTGCTGTCCACTTCACCCGCGTCGTTAGCGGCAGTGGCATGGGGATGGACCCGGCCCGGCAAGGCGAACGTCTGGGAGTTATCGATCTTGGACAAGATTCGATTCGGTTGCGCGAAGCAGACCGTCGCAGAAACGCCGATCATGGTGGAGACAAAAATGGAGTGAAGGTTCATAAGTCAGGACTTTTCTCGGGCGCGGAGATGGTCTCGACAGACCACCGATATCCCATTAGACGGCCTTATCGCACCCAACGGTTACAATAACTCCAGTTAGCCATGGTTGGTCCACCTCGGGGGCCACCCCTTGCGCACCGTAGCGGTTTTCGACATAATACCGGCAGATAATGAGTATGATTTCTCACCGACAGGAGTTCTGCCTTGCGAAGTACTCTGGTAGCCGCTCTCGTTTCGTGTACCGATAGTCCTCATAAATCCCAGGCCCGCCGTTTCGTGGAGGGCCTGTCCGCCGACGAAATGCAGTTCATCGCGGAATTCCTGGGCGCCTGTGTTCTCGATCCGTCGGGTCAATCCTGCGCTTCCCGGGCACAGTGGGCCGAACGCATCGCCCGGTACCAGCAGGCGTCGGCCGGCAGGGGGTCCCCCGACCGGGAGCATAAGATGATTCTGCTGTTGGAGTACTTGTGCCGCAGCGGCGAAGCCGGTTCTCAAGTTTCCGCCGTCACTGCACGATCGAGGTGCCGGCTTGCGGCTCCAGCCTGATCTCTCCAAACGCCGCTTCGTACTGATTTACATTCTCCCGCAGCACATTCAGCAGCGCCTTGGCCTGCTGGGGGCTCACATAAACACCCTGAAAATTATGGATCGCCACGCTGTCCGGCGCGGTCTGATTCACCCGGCCGAACATCAGAAAGAAATCCCAGAGGTTCACCCGCACCTGCACACTATTGGCGTAGTTTTCGCGGTACTCGGGTGTGTTGATCAGCTGGATCTTGGTAGCCGGCGTTTGCGTCATGCCCTTCAGCGTAGCATCCCCGTACCTGTGCTCTTTTCAGCCGCGCCTTTAACAATATTTACGAATTTGGTACAACCCTTGCTTATGATTTTGCGTCCGATGAGATGAAAGGGGACGAGCACATGAAGAAATTTGCTGAAAGTCACACTCAGGGACAGGCCCACTGTCCCATTTGCACCCACACAGTTCCGGCCGAAATCGATTTGCGCGGAAAATATCCGCGGGTGATGAGCGGCCAGAAGTGCCCCCGCTGCGGCTCGGCTCTCGATGTCGCCGCGGTGGTCCAGATTCCCGAAGCGGCGTAAAACAGCACTGAAGTGAGCTTGTTTTCCGGGTGGGACATCTGCCATAGTGAAAATAGCACTTGGAGCGGTATGAGACGAAAGGTACAGCCTAAATCCGAACCGGTAGTTCCGGCCGAGATTCTCGAGCAGGCGAAGCGCGCCATTTCGCCCGATCGTCTCAGTAAAGCCGTCAAGTGTTCGGTCTGCGGCGCCGAAACCACCATCGCGGCCACGGAGCCGTTGTGTTGGGTGTGCCGCCGCCTCAAGATTAGCGCCTGGCGCGAAATCGAACAGCAGATGCCCGCCCAGGAATAGGGGCACGGCCCGGATTCCTTCCCCCCAAATCTCCCCGTCGGCCACACCTCTCTTCTTCCTGGTCAAGACGACGCGGCAGCACCTCAACGAACTGGTCGCGGTGGTGGGCCTGAAGGCCGCTTGATTTTCAGGCGGCGCCGTCCTCAGGCATTGGCTTCAATCGACTGAACTACTTCTTCCCATTCCGCTACCATTTTTCCCAGGGCCGCACGCCGGGCCATCAGGAGATCGTTCAAGCGAACGGTCTCCTCAACGTTGACGAAGTTTCCCAGGGCGGCTTCCAACTCCGCGATTTCCGTCTCGGCCTTGCTTACGCCCGCTTCCAGAGCTGCACGCCGATCTTGCATCTGCCGTAACTTGATCGGATTAACTCGCTTTTCCGGCCCTTTCGGCTCGCATGGCGCTGCTGTTCCGTTCGACTCGACAGGTTCGCGCGTCGTCAGCGTGACGGCGAGAGTCTCCGGTCCGCCACCTTTGCGCCAGAGATAATCCTCGTAATTGCCGGGATAAATATGCACCCGGCCTTCTTCCACTTCGAAGATGCGGGTGGCCAGCTTGTCGATGAAGTAGCGGTCGTGCGAGACGAACACTAGCGTGCCGTTGAACTCCTGGATCGCCGTGAGCAGCACGTCTTTAGCACGCATGTCGAGGTGGTTCGTGGGTTCGTCCAGCAGCAGGAAGTTGGATGGCTGCATCAACATGCGGGCCAGCGCGTAGCGGTTCCGTTCGCCTCCCGAGAGCACTCCGATCTGTTTGAAAACGTCGTCTTCGGAGAATAGAAAGCTTCCCAGAATGCTGCGCAGTTCGGTGTTCGAGGCGCGCGGCGCGACCGTCGCCAGGTCGTCGATCATACGCGCCTGCGGATCGAGCTCCTTGTACTGATCCTGTGCGAAGTAATCGGGCTGCGCGTTGTGCCCCAAAGTATATTCGCCGGCGGTGACGGACTCCGCGCCCGCCAGAATCTTGATCATGGTCGACTTGCCGGCGCCGTTGACGCCCACGAGCGCTACCCGATCGCCGCGTTCGATGTAGAAATCGACACCCGAGAAGACGGTGTGATCGCCGTAAGCTTTGGCGACTCCCTTAAATTCCGCCACAATGCGGCCGCTAGGCTTGGGCTGCGGAAAGCGGAAATGGATGGCCTTCTCTTCGGGCGGAATTTCGATACGCTCGATTTTCTCCAGCTCTTTGATGCGGCTCTGCACCTGCTTGGCCTTGGTGGCCTGATAGCGAAACCGATTGATAAACGCTTCCAGCTGCTCGATGCGGTCGCGCTGATGCTGATACGCCGACTGGAGCTGCGCGCGCCGATCGGTTTTCTGCTCTTCGTAGCGCGTAAATCCGCCGGTGTAGAAGTGGATGCCCTTGTTCCACAGCTCGGCGATCTTGCGTACCGTGACGTCGAGAAAATACCGGTCATGGGACACCAGCACGACGGCGTTGGGGTAATCGTGGAGATAATCTTCCAGCCAGTTGCGCGCTTCCAGGTCGAGGTGATTGGTGGGCTCGTCGAGCAGAAGCAGGTTGGGTTTTGCGAGCAGCAGCTTGGCCAGCGCGATGCGCATTTGCCAGCCGCCGGAAAACTCTTCGGTGCGCTTCTTCCACTCGCGCTGCGGGAATCCCAAGCCGGAAAGCACGCTTCCGACCTGCGCCTCGACGGTATAGCCGTCGCGCGCATGGAACTCGGCCTCGCATTGGTGAAAGCGGTCCGCCACCTGCGCGTACTCGGCGCTCGCCGGATCCAGCTCCGACATGCGATGAGTGAGCTCTTCCTGCTCGATTTCCAGATCGCGCAGATCGGAAAAGACAGTCATGCACTCGGCGAACACCGTACGGCCGGAGAGCGACAGCCCGTCCTGCGGCAAATAGCCGAGAGTGACGCCCTTTTGCATGGTGACGGAGCCGGAATCGAGGCCTTCCATGCCGGCGAGCACCTTGAGCAGCGACGATTTCCCGGTGCCATTGGCGCCCACCAGTCCGGTCCGCTCGTTGGGCGTGACCAGCCAATCGACACCTTCGAAGAGAATCTTGGGGCCGTAGCGCTTTCCCGCCCCGTTGAATTGGATCATGTAGGACTAAGTCCTATTTTAGCAGCGCGTGGCGCACTTCAGCCTGGGTGGGGCGGACCCCCTGGTCCGCGCGCGACGCCCTGGTCCCGCTCTCTCGACGAGAATTCGAGCGCTTCCAGCGCGAAAAGGCCGACCGTGGGGTCGGCCTGCGGACGTGGGCGTCCGCCCCACCATGTTACGCAGATGTGTAGAAGCAGGTTTGCGGAAAAGGCTCCGGGGCGCGGGGCCCGACGCACCGCAACCCCGGAGCAAGGGCGGGGAGAAGCAAATGACAACTTCGATCACCCGTCATAATGTAAGACGTGCGCCAGGGCGATCCGGTTTTACCCGCGTGAACTCCCGGCGGGAGTGTTGACAGAGATTTACACGTCAGAGCCAATACTCGAACCGGTGCGTCGCCAGAATGTATATCGACAACAACCCGTTTGTCACGGCATGCGCGACGATGCAATCGCTCAGATTGCGCGTGCGCAGCATCCACCAGTTGTAAATGATTCCGGCAGCCAGTCCGACTTCCCAATAGGGGCCGTGCTCGGCGGCGAACAACAGCGCCACCAGCCAGAAAGCCAATGCCTGGTAAGTGCCGAGAGCGACCTTTTTGAAGTCGCTCGCGGCGATCCAGCGCATCGCCCATCCGCGCCAGAAGAGTTCCTCCACCGGCGGCACGAGGAACGCGCACGAACCTGCCCGCACTGCCAGAAACCACGCGCTGGTATGGAGGACGATCGGCAGGGAGCTCACAGCGCCGCCGCCCGTGAATGAGTTTTGGAACAGCCAGGAGTGCCGATAACCCGGCCCAAACACCACGTCGGGCCCGATCCAAAGGGCGAAGACTACCGCCCCGATGGCCGCGCTCGCCAGCGGATGTGTGGGCCGCGCGGAAAGTGGCTGGCGCGAAAACAGCAGCAGAACCGCGAGCGTCGCCGCCACCCGGAGAGGATACATCAGCGCAGCAGGGAAGCCCGTAGCCTTCTCGATCCCCATGATGGCGACGAAAGTGACGAAGGGGGCGATATACGGCAGAGCGGGATGGCGCAACCGGTTAGCTCTTGCGCGGCCGCGCGTTCACTACCGGGATTAGCCAGGTGCGCTCTTCCGGCTGCTGCGGGCGCGCTGTTCGCGCCGCGAGCTCACTGTTCAGCGTGGCGATAAATTCCTGGATCTGCGACTGCATCTGCCCCATCTTCTCACGCATATTGAGAATGATGTCGACCCCGGCCAGATTCACGCCGAGATCGCGAGTCAAGTGGAGAATCACTTCCAGCCGCTCGACATCCTCCGTGGTATAAAGGCGCGTATTGCCCTCGCTGCGCGAAGGTTTCAGCAGTCCCTCGCGTTCATAAAGACGCAGCGTCTGCGGGTGGACACCGTACTGTTCGGCCACCGCCGAGATCATGAACGCAGCTTTGGATTTCGCTCGTGCCATAAAAACTCCGTCAGACTTTGGTCCATAGTTCGGCGCGCGGGTCTTCGGGATGCAGCTTGGCCATCTCGCGCAGCAGTTCGCGCGTGCGTTCGTCGCGAGGATCGGGCGCCGCGATGGCCACTTCCACAATCTGGTCGCCGCGCTGATTGGTGCGCGAGTTGAGAACGCCTTTCTCGCGCAAGCGGAATTTCTGGCCGTTGGTGGTGCCTTGCGGAATCTTCAGCAGCGTGCGTCCATCGATGGTGGGCACTTCGATCTTGGCGCCCAGCGCCGCTTCCCACACCGCCACCGGAACGGTAATTTCGATATTGTCGCCCTCGCGCCGGAAGAAGGGATGCTCTTCCACCTTGGTGGTTATGTAGAGATCTCCGGGAGGCGCGCCCATGGTGCCGGCGTTTCCTTTTCCCGGAACGCGCAGGCGGGATCCATTGCGAGCGCCCGGCGGAATCCGGACTTCCACCATCTCCGTCTTGGTCACCCGGCCGTCGCCGCCGCAGGTGGGGCAAGCATTGCGCAAGCGCCCCGACCCCCCGCAGCGCGGACAAGTGAGACTGAATTTCATGGCGCCGGCCATCTGCGTCACATTGCCCGTGCCTTTGCACTGCGGGCACGTCACTTCGCCCGCACCGGTCGATCCCGAGCCGTGGCAGGTGCCGCAGATTTCGTAGCGCGTGATGTTCAATCGCGCCTGCGTGCCCTTAATGGCCTGCCAGAAGTCGATGTCCATCGCGTACTCGAGGTCGCCGCCCTTTTCGGGCTCGACGTGCGCCTCGGCAGCGCCGCCTTTGCCGCCAAAGAATTGCGAAAAGATATCGCGGAAGCCGCCCGTCCCGGCGCTGCTTTCCGCACGCCGTCCACCGGCGCCCGCGTTGGCTCCCGTCTGCCCCGCAAAGTAATCCGAAAAATCGAAGCCGTTGAAATCCATGCCGGGGTGGGGAGCGTTCCCGGCCGAGCCTCCGGCGTTGGCACCCGCGAAGCCGCTCTCGGAATAGAAGCCGTACTGGTCGTACATGGCGCGCTTCTTGGGATCGCTCAGGACATCGTAGGCCTCCTGCACGTTCTTGAAACGGTCTTCGGAAGACTTGTCCCCGGGATTCAAATCGGGGTGGTGCTTGCGGGCGAGCTTGCGATAGGCTTTGCGGATATCGTCCGCCGATGCCTTCTTGGGAACGCCCAACGTTTCGTAATATTCGTGCTTGGGAGGAGACATATTGTTCTTAGGGGCGGGGATCGCCCCGCCCCAGTTCCAAAGGGCAAGCTAAAGCATGCCCCACCAAGACTTACTTCTTGCCCTTGTCGTCAACGTCGACGAATTCGGCGTCGACCACGTTATCTTTGCCCTTGTCGCCGCCACCGTTGCCGGATGACGGACCGCCATCGCCGGAAGCCGTGCCACCCGTGGGCGGGGGACCGCCGGGTCCAGCGGACTTGTACATGGCTTCCGCCAGTTTGTGGCTGGCCGTAGTCAGACGATCGACCGCGCTGTTGATCTTGTCGGGGTCGTTGTCCGCCATGGCCTTCTTGGTCTCTTCGAGAGCCGACTCGATCTCCTTCGCTTCCGCCTCGCCAACCTTGCTGCGATGCTCTTTCAACGTCTTTTCGACGTTGTAGACCATGGCGTCGGCGCGGTTGCGGGCCTCGATGGTGTCATGCAGCTTGCGGTCGTCGGCGGCATGGGATTCGGCGTCCTTGGCCATCTTCTCCACTTCGTCCTTGGAAAGCCCCGAAGAGGACGTGATGGTGATCTTCTGTTCGTTGTTGGTGCCGCGATCCTTGGCGGTCACGTTCAGAATGCCGTTGGCGTCGATATCGAAAGTGACTTCAATCTGCGGAATGCCGCGCGGGGCCGGCGGAATATTGCCGAGCTGGAATACGCCCAGCAGCCGGTTGTCGCGCGCCATGGCGCGTTCGCCCTGGCCCACTTTGATTTCCACCGACGGCTGATTGTCGGACGCCGTGGAGAAAACCTCGCTCTTGCGCGTGGGGATAGTGGTGTTGCGCTCGATCAGCTTGGTGTACACTCCGCCCATGGTCTCGATGCCGAGCGAGAGCGGCGTCACGTCGAGCAGCAGCACGTCCTTCACTTCGCCGCCCAGTACACCGCCCTGAACGGCGGCGCCTACAGCGACCACTTCGTCGGGGTTCACGCCCTTATGCGGCTCGCGGCCGAACAGATCGCGGACCAGCGCCTGAATGCGCGGCATGCGGGTCTGTCCACCAACAAGCACGACTTCGTTGATCTGTTGCGGAGTCACGTTGGCGTCCGCGATAGCTTGCTTGCAGGGACCCACGGAGCGTTGGATGATGTCTTCCACCATCTGTTCGAAGCGCGCGCGCGTCAGCTTCATCTGCAGGTGCTTGGGGCCGCTGGCGTCGGCCGTGACGAAAGGAAGGTTGATTTCCGATTCGAGCAGCGTCGAAAGCTCCATCTTGGCTTTTTCGGCAGCTTCCTTGAGGCGCTGCAGGGCCATTTGGTCCTTCGAAAGGTCGATGCCGTTCTCCTTCTTGAACTCGGTTACGATCCAGTCGATCACCCGCTGGTCGATGTTGTCGCCGCCCAGGTGGGTATCGCCGTTGGTGGATTTCACCTCCACCACGCCTTCGCCCACCTCCAGGATAGAGATATCGAAGGTGCCGCCGCCGAAATCGTAGACCGCGATGGTCTCGTTCTTCTTCTTATCCAGCCCGTAAGCCAGCGCGGCCGCCGTCGGCTCGTTGATGATGCGCATCACTTCCAGGCCGGCGATCTTGCCGGCGTCCTTGGTGGCCTGCCGCTGCGCGTCGTTGAAGTACGCCGGAACGGTGATCACCGCCTGCGTGACTTTCTCGCCCAGGTACGACTCGGCTGCTTCCTTAAGCTTGCCCAGAATCATGGCCGAGATTTCCGGCGGAGAGTTCTTTTTGCCGTTGATGTCCACGCGGGCGTCGCCGTTATCGCCGCGGACCACTTTATATGGCACCATCTTCATTTCTTCGCTGACTTCGTCGTAGCGCCGGCCCATGAAACGCTTGATGGAGAAAATCGTGTTCTCCGGGTTGGTGATGGCTTGGCGTTTCGCCACCTGGCCCACGAGCCGCTCGCCACCCTTGGTAAATGCCACGACCGACGGGGTGGTGCGCGCGCCTTCCTGATTGGCAATGACCGTGGGCTGACCGGCTTCCATCACGGCCACGCATGAATTCGTGGTGCCCAAGTCGATACCGATGATCTTTCCCATTGCAAAATCCTCCTCAATTAAACTTTTATGCCTTATGATGGCGTGCCGACCGGGATCAGGCAGCCTCTGCGCCGCCTACCAGCGGCGGTCAGCACGTTCCCATTATCAAACCTTAGTGCGTTATTGTCAAGTTTCTTTGAGGCCGACTGTGCGATTTGGTGGGGTATGGCTAAAGCATTGAAAATAATGTCGTAGCGTGACCGCTCCCTCGCGGTCGCGGCTCTTTCACCCGGACGCCTCCCGAGCCGTGAACGCCATCGAAGAGCCGCGACCGCAAGGGAGCGGTGCCTTACAACGCCTAGGCGGCGCCGTGGATGTAGGCTTTCATGTGGTGCAATTCCTCTGTCTGCCGCGCCAGTTGGAAATCCATGAGATCGCGCATGGAGAGGAATCCGACCACGTCGCCCGCCCGCGTGACCGGCAGGTGACGGCAATTATGCCGATGCATGGCTTCCATGGCCTCTTCGGGGCTGGCCGTCTCTTCGATGGTCGCCACCTCGGTGCTCATCACCGCGTGCACCGGGGTGGTTTCCGGATCGAGCCGTTGAATCACCACCCGAAGCATGAGGTCGCGTTCGCTGAACACGCCCCTCAATTGGCCGAAGCCCATCACCAGAATGGCGCCGACTCGGAAATCCGCCATCTGACGCGCTACCCCCGCCACCGTTTCGCTCTCCTGCACCGAAAAGAGAACGCGATTTCCCACGATATCCCGTACGTTCGACATAGACGCACCCCTCAGGAAATGTCACCGGAAATATATCACATAACTATGCGGAGTTCCTGTTCGGAAAGCAACACCAAAAGTGACTTCAGGTGCGTTCTTCCTCAATTTTGCGCCCGGTGCGCTCTTCGAGGAGTTGCACAATACGGGCCAGGTCGCGATAGTTCTGCTTGGCAAAAAGTTCGGCTTCCCGATCCGGGAGCACGGCGAAATAGCTGACGGAATATACCCTTCCGATGCGCCGGCGCCGCAAAACCAGCCGGCTGACACGCGAGAGATCGACCTCTTCGATGGTCTTGGAGCCGGCCATCACCCGGAGGACCTTTCCGGCGAATACCAGGCGCCGCCGCGCGCCGGCCCATACGGCCCAGCAAACGGCCGCCGCCAGGAGGATCACGAATCCAGCCCGGAACGGAGTGAGGCCATTACTCTGCCGCAAGATCCATAGCGCGACGACGCCAAACAGAACCGCAACGATCGCGAGCCCGCGCACCTTCTTCGCCGGGAAGATAATTCCCTCTGCTTCCTGAGCCATGTCCGCCCATCATACCCTCACACGGGCATAATAAGATATGCCCGACGGACTGCGATTCGAATGCCAGCCGGGGTGTACGGCCTGCTGCGAGCAGAAGGGATTCGTCTATCTCACCCAGGAAGATGTCCCCCGCATGGCGCAATTCCTCGGGATGACGCCGGTGGCATTCGAGCGGAAGTACGTCTATCGCACCCGGAACCGCCGGCGTCTGCGCGTGCCGCGCGATTCGCAATGCAGTTTTCTGCGCGATGGCGGCTGCTCCATCCACCCCGCGAAACCAACCCAATGCCGCATCTTTCCGTTCTGGCCGGAGTTGCTCGGCAACCGGAGGGAATGGCTGAAGACCGCGAAATATTGCCCCGGCATGGGGAAAGGTCCGCTGATTCAGATCGCCGCGGCGCGCGAACAGGCGCAGGAAATGCGCGCGGGCTATCCCGAAATGTACAAATAATGGCGCATGGAGAATTAATATGCCCAAACGCTGGGTGCTCGCTTTACTGGCCTTCGCCGCCCCGCTGGTAGCTCAGGAGGTCGATGGCCGCGTGCTGGAGGACACCTCCGGCGAACCGCTGGTGAACGCGGAGCTGCGCTTTCACCAGGCCGGAATGCGCGAACTGGCAGCCGACCTGGAGACCGAACGCGACGGCCGCTTCCACGCAGAAGGCCTTCCGCCGGGCGAATACACCGTCGAAGTTCTGAAACCCAATCACATCGCCACAACGCTGAAGCTGCGCGTGCCGTCGAGCGGCCTGCTGGTGCGGCTGGTGCGATACGCCGTGATCGCCGGCACGGTGCGCGACACCGACGGCAAGCCGTTGCCGGGGCGGGTAAACTTTGCCAGCGGGCGGACGGCCGGGAGCGCGCGCATTGCTGTCCTGGTGAAGCAGCCCGGTACGGAAGAGCTGAAAGCGATACGCCAAGTGCCCCTCGAAGATGGCGGGCGGTATCGCATTTTCGATCTCCCTCCTGGGCAGTATGCGGTGGGACTGTGGTGGGGCGGGCTGCCCGCCGGCTCGGGCGCACAGATGTATCCCGATAACGCGCACCCGCGCTTCTTCGATGTGGCGGGCGGGGAAGATTATCGCGATATCGATTTTCTGGTGACGCTGGGCGCGAGCTTTTCGGTGAGCGGCAAGGTCGAAGGGACGGCTCGCAAGGCGCAGTATTCGATTGCACTGGCGTTGCCCGATCTGCTGGCGCTGCCCGTGGCGCAACTTTGGAGCGAGGAGGACGGCTCCTTCCGCCTGGAGAAGATTCCGCCTGGCACCTACGATCTTCTGGTGGCGGGGCCGACCAGCGGATATGGCGCCTTCGACTCCACGGTGGGCGAGAATGCGATGTACGGCCGGGTGCGCATTCAGGTGATCGGCGAGAACCTGGAGGGCATCAGTGTGCTGCTGAGCGCGGGCCGGACTTTGGACGTAGTGCTGCACGGGGCGAAGGATGCCTGCCCCAAATCCGTCCGGCTGGGTCTCACGTTGCTGGAACCCTGGGGACTGATGGGCCGCAACCCGGTGGAGGCCAATTTCGAGACGCCGCAAACCGTGCGCGACCTGGCCCCGGCGCGCTATAGCTTGTCGGCCTTGCCGGGCGCGGGTTGCTATCAGATGAACCATCCGGTAGTGGACCTGAATCGCGACTCCGGCGGTCCGGTGACGGTGGAACTTGGGGCTTCGGGCGCGATTCGCGGGACGTTGCGGGGTGCTGCGAACGCCAAAGATTTCGCGGTGATGCTGGTGGTTGAGGAAGCTTCCGGCGACGACCCGGCGCGGTTGGCATTCCCGGATGAGGCGGGGCGGTTTGAATTCGAGGGCTTGCGGCCCGGGCGCTACCGGATCGCGGCGCAGTTGGCTGCCGGCGCGGCGACAGCGCGCTGGGTGTCGGATATCGCCCACATGATCGAGATCGACGTGCCCGGCGGCACTCCCACCGAACTGGAATTGCCGGTGTCGAAAGGAGGCGCGCAATGATGCGGCGACTTGCGGCATGCAGCATTCTGACGGCGGGCGTTCTGGCGGGGCAAACGGCCATCGCCAACGCCGCCGTGAGCGGCGTAGTGAAGGATAAGGTTACGGGACAGCCGCTGGCAAACTACACGGTGTCGACGCCGGTGCGCGGCCGGGAGAAAGATGTCACTTCGAGCACCGATTCCTCCGGGCGTTACAAATTGATGGATTTGCCTCCGGACGCCTATCGCATTTCAGCTCGTAGCGCGCAGCGCTCCGGTTTCGGCCAGGAACTCGCGCGGCATGTTGCGGTAAACGGCAGCGATGTGGAGAACATCGATTTTCTGGTGCTGCAGCCGGGAACGATTTCCGGCAAAGTAGTGGATGAAAACAAGGAGCCCGTCCCCAATGTCTGGGTCCGTCTGGTCCAGCGCGAATATTTTTTGGGCAATGCCGGCTATTACTATGCGTTTCCGGGCGGGCGGACCGACGATCTCGGCGAATTTACCATCACCGGCATCGAGCCGGGCCATCCCTATTTTCTGTTGGCCGATAAAGTGGATTTCAGGCTGCCGGCGCACTCCGCGGCGCCGCTCAACCCCAAGCTGCGGAAGCGCGTGCCGGTGCGCACCTGGTATCCGGCCTCAACGTTCCGGGAGAGCGCGGAGGCGTTGACGTTGCAGCCGGGCGAGAAACGCGAGGGTGTCGATATCGAAATGAACAAGTCGCCTTCGTATTGTGTAGCGGGCACGGTTTTTGGGCCCATGGGCGCGGCGGCGCTGCACTTTTCGATCGAGGCGATGCAGCCTTCGAGCGGCCAGTCGAGCAGCGGTGGAACCTATATGATCGCGCCCAGCGGAACGACAGCGGCCGACGGCCAGTTCCGCATCTGCGACCTATACCCCGGCGTCTACCGCTTGTCGGCCGGAGACCCTGTCACGAGTTCACCAAAATCCGTCCACGGCTCGACCGACATCACGATCACGGACCAGGATCTGCAAGGCGTGCGCGTCAATGCGGGTCCCGGCAAGAGCCTGGAAGGAGAAGTGGTGTGGGACAGCGATCCGCCGGCCACTCCGGTGACCAACAAGGTTTTCGTTTCCGTGGTGCCGCTATTTCGCATCGGCTACATTGGCGGGCGCTACGATGTTCCGGGCACATTCACCGTCGATGGAGTCTTTCCGGAAGAGTATGAAGTGCAGGCGCGCTTCAATGCGGCCGGGATTTATGTCAAGGACGTGACGTTCTCCGACCGGAGCGTGCGCTACGAGCCGCTGCGGCCGGCCGCCGCCACGAATGGATCGGGCCTGCGCGTGGTGATGGCGCACGACGGCGGAACCATCGCCGCCCAGGTGAATGACAAGGATGGCAATCCGGTTGCCGATCTCTTCGTGCTGACGATTCCCGCGGGAACGAGCTCCGAAGGAGAATTGGCGGCGCGGATCCAGCAAGGTGAGACCGACCAGGCCGGACAATGCACGACGCCGACACTTGCGCCGGGCAAATACTACATAGTGGCGATCGATCGGCCGATCGACAGATCACCGGAAACCATCGGCCGCCTGTGGCGATCGCGCAAGCGCTATCGGGAAGTGGATCTTCCGCCAGCCGGATCGGCGCAGGTGAGGTTGGAGCCGGGGAAGATAGAATGAGAGATTGCAGACCACACAGAGAATTTCACCGGCCAAGGCCATTTCGGGCAGTCTCTCTCTGCCCGGCGATAAGTCGATCTCGCACCGCTACGCCCTGATCGGCGCCATTGCCGAGGGCGACACCAGCATCGCCAACTATTCCACCGGTGCGGATTGCCACTCCACGTTGGGGTGCGTGCGCGCGCTGGGAATCGAAGTGGAAGGCGCGGGCACCGAGTTTGTGATCCGCGGCAAAGGCCTCGACGGACTGCGCGCGCCGGCCGGCGATCTCGACGCGGGCAACTCCGGTTCCACCATCCGCATGCTTTCCGGAATCCTTGCGGGACAGCCATTCGCCTCGCGCATTTTCGGCGACGAATCGCTCTCGCGGCGTCCCATGCAGCGTGTGATGAAGCCTCTCGCGCAGATGGGCGCGCGCATCGACGCGCGCGACGGCCAGTTCCCGCCGCTGCGCATTGAGGGCGGCAGCTTGCGAGCCATCGATTACACCCTGCCGGTGCCCAGCGCGCAGGTGAAAACGTGCGTTCTGTTCGCCGGCCTGTACGCCGATGGCTCGACCACCGTCACGGAGCCGATTCGCTCGCGCGATCATACGGAGATCGCGCTGCGCGAGTTTGGCGCGGACATCGCCGTCGAGCGCCGGAAGATTACCATCGCCGGCCGGCCCAGGCTCGAAGGCCGCGAACTGGTAGTGCCTTCGGATCTTTCCTCGGCGGCGTTTTTCTTGGTTGCGGCGTTATTGGTGCCGGGCTCGCACCTGAGTATTCACGGCGTCGGCCTGAACCCCACGCGTTCCGCACTGCTCGATTTTCTGGTGGGCATGGGCGCCCGCATTCGCGTGCCGAATCTGGAGAGTCAGAACGGAGAGCTGATCGGCGATCTCGAAGTGGAATACTCAGAACTCCAAGGCGGCACTATCGATGGCGGGCTGACGGCGGCGTTGATCGACGAGATCCCCGTGCTGGCCGTGCTCGGCGCTGCCACCGAGGAAGGTCTGACGGTGCGCGACGCCGGCGAACTACGCATCAAGGAGACGGACCGCATTCACACCGTGGTGGAGAATCTGCGTCTCATGGGCGTGGAGGCGGAGGAACTGCCTGACGGCATGATGATTCCCGGCCGCCAGAAACTCCACGCAGCGAAGCTCGATTCCTCGGGCGATCATCGCATCGCCATGGCGTTCGCGGTGGCGGCCCTGCGCGCTGACGGTGAATCGGTCATTGAAGGCGCGGACGCGGCGTCGGTATCGTTCCCGGAGTTCTGGGACACGCTGGAGCGTTGTACGGGGTAAACCATTAGCCACAGATGAACACAGATAAACACAGATAAAAACCAAGCTATCTTTCTTATCTGTGTTTATCTGTGTTCATCTGTGGCTAGATTCTTATGTGCCCCGCAATTCCAGAATCAGCGCATCCAGCGCAATGGTCTTCTGAATATTGCGGCGAATCAATTCCGCGATCTCATCAACTAGCTTCACGGCCTTCCGAATCCACGCGAACTGTATTCTTCCGGCGAGCGCTTCCAGATCGCGGCGAATATCGACATTGCGGATCTCGCCCGTGCCTTCGCGCAGCAACATCAGATCGCGCAGCAGCTCGTAAAGCACCTTCAGGTAGAAATCGAGCTTGTCGCTCTTGCCGCGGCCCATCGCCTCCGACACTGGAATCCAGTTGGCGAACGGCGCCTCCCCCGCCGCCACCTGGAGCAGCAGCAGCATAGCGGCGCGGCGCTTATCGTAAACTTCCAGATCGAGCGAAACCGACACCCCCGGGCTGCCGGCCGCCAGCGCCATGCGACGCTCCGGCCGATCGAGCGCGCGGGCGCCCACGAACGTGCGCATTTCCTCCTGCGAGAGCGGCGCGAACTGAAACGGCACGGCGCGCGAACGGATGGTGGGCAGCAGATCGTAGGCGTTCTCGGCCGTCATGATCAGGATGAGGTGCGGCGGCGGCTCCTCCAGGGTCTTCAATAGCGAATTGGCCGCCTGCTCGTTGGCGCGGTCCACGTGGTCGATCAGGAAAATGCGGCGGCTGCCGCGATGCGGCAGGAACGGCGCCCGCTCTTTAATGAGGCGCGCCTGCGGAATGGAGACTTGGCGCAGCGGGCCGTCGGGCGGGAAGGTGACGAAATCGGGATGGGTGGAAAAGAGCAGCGGATCGTCGTTGCGCTTATCGGACGTCCACTTTTCCCGCTCGGCGACGATGGCGAGGTTGTGGTCTAGGCTGAGATCGTCGTGCTCGATCTTTTCGGGATGTCCCAGCAGGCGCGCGCCCAGGCGCCGTGCGAGCGTCGCTTTTCCGACCCCCTCCGGCCCGGAGAAGAGCAGGGTTTGCGAGAGCCGATCCTGCGCGATCATCTGCTCGAGGGCGTCGGTGACGTGCCGGTTGCCCCAGAAATTGTCAAACATACCGCTTCACGATCTCCCACACGGCGCGTTCGATGGTGTCGAGATCGGCGCGCCCGTCCACGATTCTGACCCGCTCCGGTTCATTACGCGCGAGCTCGCGGTAAGCCTCCCAGACGCGCTTGTGGAACTCGATGGACTCGTCGTCGAGGCGCGTTTCGCAGTGCGGCACCGCGGCGTTACGGGCGCGTGCACGCGCCAGGCTGGCCTCCGCGTCGACATCCACCAGCAGCGTGAGATGCGGCTTGAGCCCGCGGCAGGCGATCCGTTCGAGGTCCGCGACGGCATCGGCGCCTAAGTTGCGGCCGGTGCCCTGATAGACCGAAGACGAGTCGGTGAAACGGTCGGAGAGCACGATCTCGCCGCGCTCCAGCGCCGGCAGAATCCACTGATCGACATTCTGCGCGCGCGAAGCGAAATACAGCAGGATTTCGGTGGTTGGGCTGAGCTCCTGATTGGCCGAGTCGAGCAGGATGCGGCGGATCTGCATCGCCACGGGCGGTCCGCCCGGTTCGGCGGTTTCGAGCACGGTGCGGCCCAGCGCGCGCAGGCGAGCGGCGAGGCGATGCATCTGGGTGGTCTTGCCGGAACCGTCCATGCCTTCGAAAGTGATGAAGAGGCCTGAAGATTTCACGATGGAAGAGTCTATTGTAGCGGGATGGCCTGGTGCGGATTGCGGCCTAAAGTTTCGCCGCGTTGGAGACGATAAGGTTGGTAAGGACTTCTATGAGGATTTATGCAATCTATGGCACAATTTCAGGCTTATGACCCACGTGTCTTGGTCAACGGTCAAACCGTTCTGTCGGTGGTCGCCGGAATGGGCGCGTTCAAGGAAACGGCAGTGCGCCTTCTCGATCGGCACGCCATCGCGAATCCCCAACCGAATGCCTGGTATCCCCAACAGGCTTGGTTAGACGCTTTCCGCGAGATCGCGGAACGAATCGGCGGCAAAACGCTCAACCGGATCGGGCGCAGCATTCCGCGTCATGCCAAGTTCCCTCCTGGAATCGATAGCGTCGAAAAAGCCCTGTGCTCGCTCGATGCGGCGTATCGTCTGAACCATCGGGGCGGCGAGATTGGGCATATCGCGTTCTCCAAGACCGGCCCTTCGAGCTGGATCGTCGTAGGCAAGAATCCCTATCCGTGCGAATTCGACCAGGGGTTGGTCGAAGCCGTGGCGAACCAGTTCAAACCGGCGGGGTCGGTGGTCCGCGTAGAGCACGATCTGACGAAACCGTGCCGCAAGAAACAGGGCGAATCCTGCACCTACCTTGTCTCCTGGTAGTCGAGCGGTTCGCTATCATTGCTACCGTGCGTGCTACCGTGTGCAAGCGGCGATGGATGGTAGTGTTGTGGGCATGCTTCTTCGCCCGCCTGCTGTTTTATTCCGCCATGCTGCCGCTGTGGGAGGGTTACGACGAGTGGGCGCACTTCGCGGTGGTGAGACAGATGGCGTTCGGCGGACACTTGCTGGTATCGCGTGAGGCGCCCATTCCGCGCGACGTGGAGGCATCCTTGCAACTTGCTCCCGTACCGTGGGAATTGCGCTCGCTTCCGCCGCCTGCCGTTACCGAAGACGAATATTGGAAGCTCACTCCGAAGGAGCGGGCGCGGCGCCAGCTGGCCGTCCGGACGATGCCGGCCTCCTGGGGCAGGGAAGATGGGACCGGCGTGCTGAAAGCGTATGAGGCTCTGCAGCCTCCTCTTTATTACTGGATGGTAGCGCCGGTGCTCCGGAGCTGGCGCGGATCCGGCTTGCTCGCGCAGGTGCTGGCGCTGCGATTGTTCAGCTCCCTGATTGCGTCGCTGGTGGTTCCGTTCGTGTTCCTGGTGGGACTGGAAGTGTGGGACGACATGGGCATCGCGCTCGCTAGTGCGGCCGTCGTGGCCGTGATGCCGGGCCTGGCCCTCGATGTGGCTCGCGTCGGCAACGATTCGCTGGCGGTGGCTCTGTTCACGCTGCTGACGTGGATCGCTGTAAAGGCAGTGCGGCGCGGGATGGATCTCCATCGGGCAGCCGCGATCGGGATTGTTTTGGGATTCGGACTGCTCACCAAGGCTTATTTTTTGACTGCAATCCCGGCCCTCCTGGCGGTGGGGTGGCTCGGGCGGCGCCGCTTGCCGGAATTTCTTCGAACTTTGCTGTCGATCGGCATCAGTGTCGCAATTGCGGGCTGGTGGTACCTCCGCAACCTGCGGACCGGCGGCACGCTATCGGGCCTCAGCGAAGCGGTGATGCTGCGCCGCATGAGTGCGTTCGAAATGGTGCGCAGATCGGCCGCAATCGATTGGTGGAAAGCTGTCGACTCCATCTTTTTCTCGCACCTCTACTTCGGAGGCTGGAGTTCCCTCACGGTGCGTAGCTGGATGTACCACATTTTCTTCATACTCATCCTGGCCGCGGCGATTGGGATCTTTCGCATAGTCCGCCGTCCCGCAATCGCGGCCCTGCTGGCGATCTACCTGTGTTTTTGGCTGGGGCAGCTTTACAACGTGGTCATTCTTTACCTAAGCAAGGGATTGGCAGGGTCGATGGGCTGGTATATGTATGCCGTAGTAGGGGCTGAGGTCACGCTTTGCGTGGCAGGACTCCGCAGTCTGCTGCCGCGCCGCGTATCGTCTTGGATTCCAGCGGCAGGCGCTGTCCTGTTCGCATTACTCGATCTTTACACCGTGCACGCCGTCGCTATCCCTTACTACGCGGGGGTGATCCGCCATCGGGGCAACGGTAGCCTGGAAGCGCTCCATTGGGCAGGACTGCAGAGCGTCGGAATCGGCCAAACGGTCGGCCGGCTGTCGGAGTTTGTTCCGCCGGCGCTGCTCGCCGGTTTGTGGCTGCTCTATCTCGGCGGCATCGCCGGGGCGCTGGTATGCGCGCGCACCCAGGATTCCCCCGATAACCGCCGTGAGAAAACTGCCTAAATGTAGTGATTACGCCATTTTAATCTTCAAAAAAATGGGAGCACTCGGTGTGAAACTATTGACGGCGGGCTGCCGCGCGTGCTTAAATCGGGCGAGATCAGTTCATTAGGTGCAGTTGGTGTAAGCTGGCGGTCGTGCCACTGGTCGTAGAACAAATGAGTTTACCCTTGACACGGGGTGCACAATCAGTTATCACTATCCTTATACCGCGTCCGGTTGTAGTTGTGCACTTTTGTATTTGTGCCCGAAGAGCACGGAAGATATAACAAACACGTGCCGCGGGTAGAGTTTAGCAGTGAAATCCGGCGTCCAGCTTGGTGGCCGTTGGAGGAAGTTCTCCGCCCGACACGGAGAAGTTCTAAAAAGTGAAAGCAGTATTGAGACCCGAATTTGAGGCTCAGGTTGAAAGAGAACTTCGACCGATTCAACTTCGAAATTTACAAGGAGAAGCAAATGGCAGATTTTCGCAGATGGTTAATCGTGCTGGCCGTTATCGCCGTAATGGCGTTTTCGGCTAGTGCACAGGTTGGTGTCGCGAATGGCAGTGCGAACAGCTTGCTCGCCTGCAATGCGACCGCCGCCGGCACGCCTGAATTGCGGCCGGAAGGTTATACCGAACTCGCTGGTGACATCGTTATCAGTTGCACCGGCGGTGTGGACCTTCAAATCGGCGCGGCGATTCCGACCACCAACATCGTAATTTACATGGCGCCCGCAGTGCCGATCACCAGCCGTTTCCTCAGCTCAAACGGAGCTTCGGAAGCGCTCTTGATCGTCGACGAAGCCGGTGCCAACATCACCACCGGTGTAACTGGCAACTTCGGACCGAAGGCTCCCCAGGTGCTTTGCACCAACGCCCAGCAGCAGGCCGCGGGCGGCAGCTCCTGCAACGTGATCGTGGGATCCGCCCCGGGCGTAGACAGCCTTGGCAACGCGATCAATTATGAAGTTGCCCTCCCCGGCCCCGGTAACAGCCAAACCTCTGCCCAAAACGTATTCCAGGGCAAAGTCGGTGACTTCGGCGCGAACTCCGTGACGTTCTACAACGTTCCGGTTCTTCCTCCGGCCACCAGCGGTGTGACGCGCACCTTCCGCATCACCAACGTCCGCGTGCCGATTCCCGGCGGTTCCCTCACCGGTGTCCTGCAGGCGATCGTTTCCACCAGCCCGAGTGCAGTCTTGCCGGTAGCCGGCACGGCCATTAACATCGGCGTGGTTGGCCCGGCCATGAGTGCCGCGGTTGTCCCTGGCTCTGCGTTCCAGCAGTGCTATCCCTCTTCTTATGCTCGCACCGCGCAAATCGTCTTCACGGAAGGTTTCGCGACGGGCTTCAAGACCCGCGTAGTTCCAGGCGGAATCTACAACGGTACCACGGGCAGTGCTGCGGGCAATACATTGTATGCGGCGGAAGGCACCAATTCCAGTCCGGCCATCCAGAATATCCCGGGCGGCTTGTATGGCGGCTTCGCGGCCAACTCCGAATCAGGGCTTATCTTCCCGGGTCTGACCGGCACTAGCGGCGGTTCCACCTATACCGCTGGTCTGGCCGACTTCGGCAGCCGTCTGAAGGCGGTCTTCACCAACATTCCGGCTGGTCTCACGCTGTATGTCTCGACGACCTCCGCTACCGTTACGACCGCTGGTTTCATACCGGGCGGCACGTCGGTTAGTGCGTTCGCCGTATTGGTCGCCACCGGCAGCAGCGATGGCAGTGCGGATAGCCCCTTCACTCCCGTCGCCCCTACCGTGGCGGCAGGTATCAGCACTCCTGACGGTCTCCCGGCGATCGCTTTGTCCGCGAACTCCAGTGGCGTCGCGACCGCGGTTTGGGAAGTCACCAATGCCAATCCGTCGGCGCAAGATGTGCTTGCGTTCAGCGTCTACATAAGCTACTCAGCGACTCCCGCAAGTACAACCAATCCGTACGGCTTGCCGATTACCGGATTGCCCTTGAATCAGCCGGTTCCCAACGTAGCCATGAGCTACGCTCCGGAGCCTGGCGGTGGATCGTTCTCCACCAGTAACGCAACTCAGGGGCAAGTACCCATTCCGCGCTTCGCCATTGTTAAGGTGCAGACCGGTTCTTGGGTTACCATCAACCTTTGCCAAACCACCTTGCTCTATCCGTTCGTAACTGGAGCGGCTGGATTCGACACTGGTATCGCTGTGGCCAATACTTCGATGGATCCGTTTGGGACTGTATCCCAGACGGGTTCTTGCACGCTGTATGCCTATGGTGTCACGGTTGCCGCCGCAGGCAACACGGCCTCGGAACCTGTGATTGCCGGCTGCGACGCAATCTCCAACCCGCTGGCTGGGACGAACTGCTTCCCGATCGTTCCCGCAGGACAGGTTGGAACCGTCCTGGCCTCGGCCACTCTCACCAACTTCCAAGGTTATGTGATTGCGGTTTGCAACTTCCAGTATGCTCATGGATACGCCGCCGTCACCGACCTCGGTATCCGTAACCTGTGGTCCAGCTATCTGGCCCTCGAACTGAACAACGCCCACGGGACACCTCGTGTCGGCGTTGCCGGTATCGAAGCGCTGATCCACTAAACTTCGGTTAGTAACAACACCAAAAGAGGGGGGCTTCGGCCCCCCTCTTTTTTTTGGTCCGCCGGAACGGGCACGTGTCATGACAATTGGTGCTAAACTGAGAATCTCTCCGCGTCCATCCAAATCAATTTCAGTTCCCCCGGAACCAGGAGGTAGTTTTGCGTAGATTGAGAACCCTCACACCTTTCGGTTTGCTTATCGCCTTGTCGGTAGCCCCGTTGGCGCTGGCGCAGACATCGGCGGTAGCACACCTCGCAGTGCAATCCGGCAATGGCCAGGTGGCTTGTCTTTGCCTTACGGCGACCTTGCAATCGTTTCAGCCGATTTCCGTCAAAGCGACTGACGTCAATGGAAATCCCGTGGCCGGAGCGACCGTCGCTTGGACCAACACCAGCGGGCAGATGAGCCTGAATAGCGGCTCCACTACCGTCACCGACGGCGCCGGCGTGGCCACCCAGAACATCAACTTTGCGGTGTTCGTTAATTTCACATCCAGCGCCGTGCCCTATGACGTGTTCACCATTCAAGCCGCTGCCAACAATCAGTCCGTCACGTTCACGGAGACGCAATCCCTGGTCACATCGCAAGGGTCATCCGTGATTGAGGCCAATCCGCCGATGTTTGGCGGTCAACTTCTGGCCGGCAACACTTTATCGGCGAATGTGGGGACTGTACTTGCCACGCCGATCCAAACGCAGGTGGCCGGTCTGGAGAACGCCAGCAATGGTGTTCCAAACGTGTCCGTCAACATTCTGAACGCACAATCCTCGCCCACTCTTAGTTGCTCCTACCAGGGAGGCTATTCCGACCCCGGGGCAGTCCTCAGCGATTCGCAAGGCAACACCAACTGCTTTCCGGTTTTCAGCGGCAGCGGCACGGGAACCTTCTACCTGCTGATAGGCGGCGTGCCTGGCACTGGCACCGACATCGCCAACGCGCTCGATCTGCAGGCGTTCGGCCCGTTTACCGTCACTTCGAATCCCGGGACTCCCGCCGCGTTCCAGATTGTCAGCGGAAACGACCAGGTGGGCAACATCGGCACGCAGTTGCAGCCGCTGGTCGCGAAATTGGTCGATTCCGGTGGAAACCCGGTGCAGGGAAAGACGGTAACCTGGTCGGTGATTCCGGCCGGCGCGGTCGGACTTACCAATGGAGCCACCGTGACCGACAACAACGGCGAAGTCTCCCAAACCGTGACCCTCGATCTGCTCGCCTCCTCGGGCACCGCCATTACTGTCGTCTTGCAAAGCAACCCCGCGATATCGGCGACTTTCCAGGAAACCGTGCAGGGAGCTCTCACCGCTTTGAACGTGGTCAACGGGAATAATCAGACCGCGCAGGTAGGGACATCGTTTCCAGCTCCGCTGGTAGTGCAGGTTCTCAACGCCTCCGGACCGGTCGCGAACTACCCCGTACAATTTAGTGTGATTGGGCAGGTCAGCGTGAGTGCCACCACGGTCGGCACCAATTCCAACGGACAGGCCTCCGTGACCGCAACGGCCGGATCTCTCCCCGGTACGGCCACCGTTACCGCGATCGCAGGTTCGTTGAGTAAGAATTTTGCGCTTACCATCACCAGCACTCCTACCGGCCCGATTCCCACCGGCATCACGATCTCCAGCGGAAATAATCAGAGCGCGGTTATCGGCGCCGAATTCAGCCAGCCGCTGGTAGTGACCGTGATGAGTGGTTCGACGCCGGTTTCGAATTACACCGTCAACTTCTCCAGCACGGGTTCGGTGAGTTTCTCGACGGCATCCGCGGTCACCAACAGCAGCGGCCAGGCACAGATTAACGTATCTGCCGGCAACTCACCCGGAGCGGCTACCGTCACTGCCTCCATCACCGGATATTCGGCAGTCTTCAACCTGACTGTGACGCCGGCGGGTCCGCAGATCACGGCAGCGAGCTTCCTCAATGCCGCCACCCGTCAGGCCGGTCAGCTCTCGCCGTGCAGTCTGGCCATTATCAGCGCGTCCGGACTCACGCCCGACGGAACCAGCGACTACACTCTAGCCCCCATCGTCGGCCGCTATCCCAAGACCGTGAACAACCTCACCGTCACGTTCGGCGGCATCCCCGCGCCTATCGTGAGCGTTGCCATGGGGACTACCAACCCCGAAGTCACGCTGCAGGTGCCCTGCGAAGTGACCCCGGCCTCGAGTGTGCCCGTGGTGGTTAACGTCAACGGCGGCGGAACTGCCACTACCAACATCCCGATCTACGCGGTCAGCCCGGGAATCTTCCAGCAGGTGATGTCCGACGGCGCCAGCCGCGCGGTCGCCATCCGCTCCGATGGAACGTTTGCCGATATCGGCGGCGCCGACAGCTACGATCCCGACAACCCCGTCCGGCAGACTGAGATCGTGCGCTTCTACGTGACTGGATTGGGAGCTACCACTCCGATTCTCCACACCGACACGGTGGAAGACCCCAATTCATACGTCTTCCAAGTGCAGTCGGAAGTGAACGGTACGGTGTTACTCGGGTTCGCGGGGTCGGGGATCGTGGTGAATAACCTGACAGCCCATGCCGCGCCCGCCCTGATCGGGGTGTATGAAGTCGACGTCCTGATTCCCGCGAACGCTCCCACTGGCAACAACGTGCCAATCTACATCAGCATCACTCCGGCTGGTGGCACTGCGACCGCCAGTCCGAATAGCACGGTTCCGATCGTTCAGTAGTTGGAATTTCGACCACCGTTTCCTCCCGGGGGGCCTCGGCCCCCCGGATTTCCTTCCTTCCGGCTCTCCGCACCTTTCTCCTTCTATTCGCCCATGAATCAATAGGTAGTGTGTGGCGCGATTAGTGCCGAATCTGTAGTGGCGCACTAACGCACTGATTCGACGAACTTTCCTGCAAATATCTCTTGCACAAACCAGGAGGCTGTGGCACCATTGGTTGTGGCCAGATTCTGGATCAAAGGTGGGAGAATCTAGCCGAATCTGGATCAAAAGTGGAAATTCTGGCGCAACAGCTGGCGATGGTCGAACCCCCCAGGGGTATGTACCCGAGCCGGCTGGACGACAAGGGCAGACTAAAACTCCCTGCGGCCTTCCAGCAGTATTTTTCCGCTTTGCGGGAAAAGAAGTTGTTTTGCACGAGTCTCGACCGTCGCACAGCCCAAATATACCCGATGGAAGTCTGGCGAGGCAACGAAAAGTTCTTTGAGAATTACCGCGAAGATGTCCGGTTGGCGCGCCAGGTAGCGTTTAATGCCGCCGACCTGGGCTCGGAAAGCGAAATGGACGGACAGGGCCGCATTCTCTTCTCGCCCGAACTACGGCGCGAATTGGGAATCGAGAATCAGCCCGTTCGCCTCTTCGCCTATCGCGGCAGGATCGAGATTTTGACCGAAGCGATCTACGAGGAGCGCAAGCGCGAAGCCGCGCAAATCGCGGCGGACGACGTGGGCCGGCTGGAGGCCGCCGGATTGAATTGATGACCTATGCACTTCCCGGTGATGGCGGAAGAGGCTCTGTCGCTGCTGGCGGTCCGTCCCGAGGGAGTGTACGCCGATACCACCGCAGGCATGGGTGGTCATACGGGATTGATTGCGCGGCAGCTCACCAGCGGACTGGTGATTGCCAACGATCGCGACGCGGAATCGCTCGCCATGGCGCGCGCCAACACGGCCGAGTGGGCGGAGCGAATTCGCTATCGGCAAGGGACTTTCAGCCAGTTGCGTTCCACCATCGAGGCCGAGGGATTTCAGAAAGTGGATGGCTTGCTGGCGGACCTGGGAGTAAGCCGCTTCCAGTTAGCCGAAGCGCCTCACCGGGGCTTCTCATTTTTGACCGATGGGCCGTTGGATATGCGGATGTCGCAAGATACCGGCATGACGGCGGCAGACTTAGTCAATTACACAGCCGAGAAGGCACTCGCCGACCTGATCTATCAGCTAGGCGAAGAAAGGGGGTCGCGGAAGATAGCCAGAGCAATCGTCCGTGCACGGCCCATCAGAAGCACACTCCATCTGGCCGATGTAGTGTCGCGGGCCGTGCCCAGGACGGGCCGTTTGCACCCGGCCACAAAGACTTTCATGGCCTTGCGAATGGCGGTCAACGACGAACCCGGGGAGTTGGATCGACTGCTTAATATTGCGCCGGACTTAGTAAATAGCGGCGGCCGAATCGTAATGATCAGTTTCATGTCGAGCGAAGATCGAAAAGTGAAAGAAAAGTTCAAAGCGTTGGGACGAGAGGGACGGGTGGAGATACTGACTAAGCATCCTCTTCAGCCCGGAGAACAAGAGATCAGCCAGAACCCGCCTTCGCGCAGCGCCAAACTGCGCGCGGTGGCGATAACCGGAGGTATGTAAATCCATGGCGACGATGCCCGAATTTCTGCATAGTGAAACCATTCCGGCGGCGGCGCCGTTAGGCCCGCAACCGGCGCGCGATCCCTTCCAGTTGCGCGCCCTGCCGTTTGAAGACGTCTACTTTCGTCCCAAGAAGATGGACAATTCGAAATTGATCCGTGAAGCGGATCCCCGCGCCGGCGGAGCCTGCTGGAAAGTCATCGGCGCCGCCTGCGTGACGCTCCTGTTCCTGGGCGGCGTGCTGGCTCCGAGCGTGGCCAACACCGTCGCCGGATACAAGCTCGAATCGTTGCGCACCGAAGCGCAGAAACTCGCGGACGAGCGCCGCGGCCTCGAGTTGCAGGAAGCGCAACTGCTCAGCCCAGACCGTTTGGACCGGCTGGCGCGGGGGCGTCACCTCGTCACGCCGTCCGCCAGCCAGGTGGTGCGCCTGGATAATCCCGGCGACAGCAAAGTCGCCATGGTTCGGAAGTAGGCGGCGGAAGGACGCGATTGGGGGACGCTACGCAACATGGTCGAGCGACGTCTAATCTGGCTCGCCGGCATCGTCCTCTTGTGGGGCGGGGCCGTCTTCGCCAAGCTGGTTGTCTTGCAGGTACTGCATCACCAGGATTACGTGAAGAAAGCGCGGGCGCGGCAGGAGGAAGTAGTGCAGTTGCGCGCGCAGCGAGGCGCTATTCTCGATCGCACCGGACATCCTTTGGCCATGAGCGTTCCTACGGAAGCCGTTTCCGTGGACCCTCGCAACGTGCCTTCCCTGGGATTCGATTCCGATCTGCTGGCGGGCGAACTGCACCTGCCGGCCGCCGAACTGTTTGAACGCATCAAGGCCGCTAAAGACGAACGCCGCGGCTTTTTCCTGATCAAACGAGGCCTCACACCGCAGGAAGCCGACGATGTCCGCAGCCTGAAGCTCGATTGGATTCACGTCGACGACGGCAGCGAGCGTCACTATCCCAACAATCGGCTGGCGGCACACCTTCTCGGCGGGGTCGACTTTGAGGGCAAGGGCAACGGCGGTGTCGAGAAGGCCTACGACAACGATCTGCGCGGAGCGCCCGGACGCGCCGACATCCTCACCGACGTGCACCACCACGGCATCTTCGAACTGGTTTCCACGCAAGCGCGTGCCGGGGTTGGCATCACCCTGACCATCGACGAGCAACTGCAGTTCGTCGCCGAGCGCGAAATCGCCGCGTCCGTCAAGGAGCACGAGGCAGTCAGTGGCAGCGTCGTGGTGATGAATCCGTACAACGGCGAAATCCTCGCGCTCGCCAGCTATCCCGCATTCGATCCCAACAATCCGCCCGAAACTCCGCAGGAAATTGCGGCGAGAAGCAATCACGCCGTGGGTGTGCCGTTCGAGCCGGGTTCCTGCTTCAAAGTAATCACCCTCTCAGCCGCTCTGGAAACTACCAATCTCAGGCCGAATTCGATGATCAATTGCCATGGCGGCATTCTCACGGGATTGCCCGGGGGGCGCGTCATCCATGATTCGCACGCGGGCATGGGAGTGGTGCCCATGTCCGACGTGCTGGCTCACTCCAGCAATATCGGCGCGATCGAGATCGGCCGCACCGTGGGGCGCGAAAAACTATACGATTACGTGAAGCGCTTCGGCTTCGGTGACAGGACCGGCATCCCATTACCCGGCGAATCGAAGGGCAGGGTGAGGCCGCTGACGAAATGGGGCAGCACTTCGCTGGAATCCGTCTCCATGGGGCAGGAAGTCAGTGTGACCACCCTGCAGCTGGCGCGCGCGGTATCGGCCGTGGCCAATGGCGGGCTGCTGGTAAAGCCTCGCCTGATCATGAAACTGGGCGGCCAGACGCCGCCCATCGAGCCGCCGGTGCGCGCCATCAAGCCGGAAACCGCCATCACCATGCGGCAAATGATGGAAGGCGTGATGCTGGTCGGAACCGGAAAGACCATGCGACTCGATGGCTATACCAGCGGCGGAAAGACCGGCACCGCGCAGATTTTCGATTTCGCCACACGTCATTACACCCACACCTATAACGGATCTTTCATGGGCTTTGCGCCGGCGACCAATCCCGCGGTGGTGGTGGTAGTAACTGTGAACGGCACGCACGGGTTGGAGGGTTTCGGCGCTTCGGCTGCCGGGCCGGTATTCAAAACGGTCATGACGGAAGCCTTGCGTATTCTCGATGTGCCCAAGGACCTGCCGGACGACATTCCGGCCAAGACCCAGATTGCGCAGAATCAGAAAGGCCAGTCCATCGACGACGTTTCCATCGCCGATCTCGGTTCGGGGCAGCCCAACGTACTCGAGGATAGCGACGAGGATCAGCCCGCAGCCGCAGCGCCACGTGGGAACGCTTTCGTCGGCCCGATTGCGCCCGGCGCCCAGCCGCCGGCTCCCGGGCCCACCGCCGCCCCTGCCGCCGGGACCGTGCCGAATTTCAGGGGCATGACACTGCGGGCAGTATTGACGGAAGCCGCCGCCAGAGGACTTCCCGTCCAACCGAACGGCACCGGCGTCGCTCGCGTGCAGACTCCGCCGCCGGGAGCGGTGTTGCATCGGGGGGAACGCATTCGCGTCCAGTTTGCGAGATGATCCTAGGCGAGATACTCCCGGGCGAACGGCTCAAACAGCCTCTGGCGCCGGAGCTTGCCGCATTGGAAGTTGCCGGAATCCAGTACGATTCGCGGCGCGTGAATGCCGGCGATTTGTTTTTCGCTTTTCCCGGCTCGCATGCCGATGGCCGCCGCTTCGCGCAGGACGCTCTGTCCCGCGGCGCGCTGGCCGTGGTGGCCGGCTCCCCCGCGCCTGAGGATTTGGCCGCGCGCTGGATTGAAGTCGAACACGGACGGCAGACCCTCGCGCTCGCGGCGCGCAATTTTTACCAGCGGCCCGATGAACGGCTGGGGCTCACCGGTGTCACCGGAACCAACGGCAAAACCACTACGGCTTATTTGATCGATTCCGTACTACGCGCCGCCGGCAAGACCACCGCCATGATCGGGACCATCGAGTATCACGTTGCCGGCCGCGTGCTTCCAGCCGTCAACACCACTCCGGAATCGCTCGACCTGATGCGCCTGTTCAGCGAGCTCGAGCAGGCCGGCGGGTCGCACGTTACCATGGAAGTTTCCTCGCACGCGCTCGACTTGGGACGCGTCTACGGCATGCAGTTTCATACCGTGGTGTTTACCAATCTGACGCGCGATCACCTGGACTATCACCGCACCATGGAAGCGTACTTCTCCGCCAAGCAGCGCCTTTTCGTGGGAGCCGGCGGTCCGCCGCCGAAATTCGCGGTGCTCAATCGCGACGATCCGCACTCCCGCGAAATCAAGCTGGATCCCAAGACGGAAGCCTTCTGGTACGGCTTGGGACCCGAGTCGAATCTGCGCGCGCGCCATATCGCGTCCAGCTTTCAGGGTCTGCGCTTCGATGTGCAATTCGGCAAACTTCGCTTCCCGGTGGAATCGCCGCTTCTCGGGAAGATCAACGTGTACAATGTCTTGGCGGCCTGCGGCGTGGGCCTCTCCTACAACATCGCGCCCGAGATTGTGGCGCGCGGTATCGCCAACCTCCAGGCTGTCCCCGGCCGGTTCGAGCGCATCGACGAAGGCCAGCCCTTCGTGGTCGCCGTCGACTATGCGCATACCGACGACGCCCTGCGCAACACCATCGCGGTGGCTCGCGGCCTGAATCCCAAACGCATCGTCACCCTATTCGGATGCGGTGGCGACCGCGACCGTGCCAAACGTCCGCTCATGGGACAGGCCGCCGCCGAAGCCAGCGACTTCGTAGTCCTAACCAGCGACAACCCGCGGTCTGAAGATCCTCTGGCGATCATGAACGATGCCCTGGTGGGAATCCGCAGGTTGGACGTGCCGCACATTATCGAGCCGGACCGCGCCACCGCCATTGCGCGCGCGTTGAATGAGGCTCGCGAAGGCGACGTCGTGATTCTGGCGGGGAAGGGCCACGAGACATACCAGGTTCTGAAAGACCGGACGATTCCGTTCGATGACCGTGCGGTGGCGCGGGACGTGCTAAGAGGCTATGGGTATCGCAAGGCATGACGAATCCGGCCGCTCGCCATTACGCGATACCGCGCAACCAAGCGGTGCTTTTCCCCGCGAAGCCTGTATCGAGCCGCGCGCGCAAGCCAGCGAGCCCCCTCCCATGACCTTGGATCTCCAACAAGTTGCACGCGCGATGAACGCCGCCGGCGATGTCCCCGCGATTCCCGTCGCCGGTTGGAGTGTGGACACCCGGACACAGAATATCGGCGACGTGTATTTTGCGCTCCGCGGACCGAATCATGACGGCCACGATTATGTCGCCCTCGCGCGCACCAAGGGCGCGGCCGCCGTGGTAGTAGACCGATCTACCGGCGGCCCCGGCGAGTTGGTGGCGCCCGATACGCTCCTCGCCTTACAGAATTTAGCAGCCTGGGCGCGCGGCGCGTGGGGCGGGACCGTGGTGGGAGTTACCGGCAGCGCCGGCAAGACCACCACCAAGGATGCCATCGCCCACGTCCTGGAAACCGAGCTCCCCGTAGGCAAGACCGTCGGCAATTTTAATAATCACGTCGGAGTGCCCCTTTCGATTCTGCGCTTGCCGGATGACTGCAAGGTGGGCGTACTGGAAATGGGAATGAATCACGGCGGTGAAATCAGCGCCCTGGCAGCCATCGCCAAACCCGAAATGGGAGTGGTGACCAACGTGGGGTACGCTCACGTGGAGTTCTTCGATTCCATCGAAGGCGTTGCCGCCGCCAAGCGCGAATTGATTGAAGGTCTGCCGCGCGATGGCGTCGCCGTGCTGAATGGCGACGACGCGCGCGTGCTGCGATTTCGCGACACTCATCCTGGCCGGGCGGTGACTTTCGGCTTCTCCGCGGATGCCGATGTGCGCGCCGAAGCGGCCGAATTTCGCGCCGATGGCACGCATTTCCGCGTGGATTCCGTAGACTACGATACCGGCCTGGTGGGCCGCCACGCCGTCATGAATCTGCTGGCGGCCATCGCCGTAGGCCGCGAATTTGGAATCCCGGCGGGACACATGCGGGACGCCATCGCCAGTTTCGCCGTCGGCAAAATGCGCGGCGAGCGGCTGGAGCATCGCGGAATCCTGGTGTGGAACGATTGCTATAATTCCAATCCCGAAGCGGCGCAGTCGATGATCGACGTGCTGGCGGAATCGCGGGCGGCGCGGCGGATCGCGGTGCTCGGCGAGATGCTTGAGTTGGGCCACGCGTCCGCGCAACTGCACCGCCAGGTGGGAAACTACGCTGCCGGCCGCGGCGTGGATTTGCTGATCGGTGTACAAGGCGCGGCGCGCGACATGGTGGACGCGGCCATCGCGGCCGGACTTCCCGCCAGCGCCGGCCATTTCTTTGCCGAGCCCGTCGAGGCCGGCGATTTCGCGCGGCAGGCGGCGCATCCCGGCGATGCGATTCTGTTCAAGGGCTCCCGCGGAGTGCACGTGGAACGTGCGCTGGAGAGGTTCCTGGCTTAATTTTTCATGCTTTATTTTTTACTGTACGAACAGCTTTACCGGCATTTCAGTCCCTTTCGCCTGTTCTCGTACGTCACCGCCCGAACGGCGTTCGCGAGCCTCACGGCGTTGTTCCTGTGCGTCGCGCTCGGACCCTGGCTAATCAACAAACTGCGCGAGTTTCAAATCGGCCAGTACATTCGCGAGGAGGGCCCGAAATCGCACCAGAAGAAGGCCGGCACGCCAACCATGGGCGGCGTCCTGATCATCATTTCGATTGTGGTGCCGACGGTTTTGTGGGCCGATCTGCGCTCGCGCTACGTGTGGATCGCGCTCGCCTCGCTGGTCGGCTACGGCTGGATCGGATTCATGGACGATTACGCCAAAGTCACCAGGAAGCGCAATCTCGGACTCTCCGGCCGAACCAAACTGGTCTATCAGTTTCTCTTCGGATTCGTTTTCGGCGCCACCCTGCTGGTGATGCACGCTTATGGCGATTTCAGCACCGCCATGAACATCCCCTTCATCAAAAACTATCAGCCCTCGCTGCTCATCCCCTCGCTGCTGCACAATCCGTGGACCTACGTGATCGGCGCGGCGCCGTTTTGCATCTTCGTGGCGCTGGTGGTGGTCTTCACTTCCAACGCCGTCAACCTCACCGACGGGTTGGACGGTCTGGCCATCGGCCTGATGGTGATCGCCGCCGGAGCGCTCACCATCCTCACCTATGCCGGCGGCCACGCCAGCCTCGCCGAATACCTGCAGTTGGCGCGCAATCCGCACACCTCGGAACTGACCATCTTCTGCGGCTCCATGACCGGGGCCAGCCTCGGCTTCCTCTGGTACAACGCGCATCCCGCCGAGATCTTCATGGGCGATGTGGGCGCGCTCGGGTTGGGCGGCGCCATGGCGGTGGTCGCGGTCCTGATCAAGCAGGAGATTCTACTGCTCTTCATCGGCGGCGTCTTCATCATAGAGGCGGTCTCCGTCATCCTGCAGGTGGGCAGCTATCGCCTGCGCAACGGCAAGCGTCTTTTCAAAATGGCGCCCATACACCATCATTTCGAGGCGTTGGGCTGGACCGAATCGAAAATCATCGTGCGTTTCTGGATCGCCGGCCTGGTGCTGGCGCTGTTCGCACTCACCACCTTGAAACTGCGATGAGCATCCCACTGAGCGGCGCGAAAGTATTGGTCGTCGGGCTCAAGAAGTCCGGCATGGCATCGGCGGAATTGTTGCTGCGTCACGGGGCCGCCGTGTCCCTCACCGATCTCAAAGGGCTCGACGAACTGCCCGGCGGTTACCAATTTGTGTCGCGGCTGGACTTGCCCTTCCGCAAGCAGTCCGCCGAGACGTTCGAAGGCTACGATCTGATCGTGCTCTCGCCGGATGTTCCCGCGGATCTTCCGCAACTCGAAGCGGCGCGCGCCCGCGGTACTCAGGCGATCGGAGAAGTGGAATTGGCCGCGCCCTTCCTCCAGGGCCGCACCATCGGCATCACCGGATCGAACGGGAAAACCACCACCACCAGCCTGATCGGCCACATCCTCAAGCACGCCGGCCTGACCGTGCAAGTGGGCGGCAACATCGGAACGCCGGTCACCGCGATGGTGGAAACTTCGCGGCCCGAAGGTTGGAACGTGCTCGAATTGTCGAGTTTTCAACTCGAGACTATCGTAGAATTTCGCGCCCATATCGGCCTGGCGCTCAACGTCACCCAGAATCACCTCGACCGTCACCACACCTTCGAGCGATACGCCGCCGCCAAGGGCCGTCTGTTCGAGACCATGCAGCCTGGCGACATCGCCATCTTCAATGCCGACGATCCGGTCTGCGTCGCCTACGCGTCCCATACCAAAGCTCGCGTGGAATGGTTCAGCGGACGGCATAAGGTGGAATCCGGCGCGAGCCTCTGCGCCGACAAGCTGATCCTCGATGGCAAGCTGCTGATGGACGCCGCCGGGATTCCCATTCGCGGCCGCCACAACGTGGAGAACGTTCTCGCGGCATCCATCGCCGCCGCGCGCGCCGGCGTCGGCCGGGCCACCATCGCCGCCGCCGTCCGCACATTCCAGGCCGTGGAGCATCGCCTGGAGTTCGTGCGCAACGTCAGCGGTATCGATTTCTACAACGATTCCAAGGCCACCAGCGTCGACGCTACCATGAAAGCCGTCGACGCCTTTAAGGGAGGCCTGTGGGTGATTCTCGGCGGTAAGGATAAGGGCCTGGATTATTCGGCGCTCCGCGAGTCGCTCGCCGCCCGCGCTCACGCCGCGCTCTTGATCGGCGCGGCAGCGAAGAAAATCGCGGGCATGCTCGAAGGAGCGGTCCCGCTGGTCGACAGCCGGACGTTAGATGCCGCGGTGGCCTATGCCTACGCGCACGGGAATCCCGGCGACACCGTGCTGCTCGCGCCGGCCTGCGCCAGTTTCGACCAGTTCAAGAGCTTCGAACATCGCGGGGAAGTTTTCAAGCAGATTGTGCAAGGATTAACGCCCAAGGAGTGAGATGGGACAACAACTCAAGACCGACTGGACCCTGTTCGGCACTGTTCTGGCGATGGTGGCGTTCGGACTGCTGATTCTTTACAGCGCGTCCTCCATCACCGCCGCCGTGAAACCCGCCGAGACCGGCGCGGCAAAGATAGACCCCCATTTCGAATCCTCGCTGCACATCGTGTCGCGCCAGTTGGGCTGGGCAGTAGTGGCGGTCATCGCCATGATGGCATTGAAGCGCACGGACTATCGCCGCTTCCAGAGTCCCGCGGTGGCCTTCGGCGCCATCGGTGTGGTTTTGATGCTGCTGATCCTGGTGTATCCTCTGGATCCCGGCAATCATCGCTGGCTGCACCTGACGGGACCGTTTCGCGTGCAGCCCTCCGAACTCGCCAAGCCCGCTCTGGTGGTCTTTCTGGCCTTCTTCGTGACGTGGCGCAGGCGCGCCATCAACAATGCGCGATACACGTTGGCTCCGGCGGCCCTGGCCGTCGGACTCGTGATTCTGCTGGTCGTGGTCCCCGATCTCGGTACCGCCGTCGTGCTGGGGGCGGTGGCCGCGGTGATCTTCTTCGTCGCCGGATTGGAATGGCGCTACGTCACCATCGCCGCCGCCGTGGCGTCCGTCGGCGTGGTGCTCTGCATCGTCCTTTCGCCGTACCGCCTGGCCCGCGTAGTCAAGTTCTTCGACCCGCAGTTTACCTTCATCGGCCGGTTCGACCCACAGGGAAACATCAAGGAGCAGATGGAGAAGTCGCTGGCCACGCGCGACACCAACTATCAACTGCTGCAGTCGCAGATCGCGGTGGGCGCCGGTGGCCCGTTGGGTGTCGGACTGGGTGACGGCCGTCAGAAGCTGATGTATTTGCCGGAGGCGCATACCGATTTCATTTACGCGGTGGTCGGCGAGGAACTTGGGCTTTTCGGCACCGTCGGACTGCTGGCCGGTTTCGGGGTGATTTTCTGGCGCGGGCTGCGCGCCACGGTCCGCATGACCGACGATTTCGGCCGCTATCTGGCGCTCGGCGTGACGGTCGTGATTGTAGTGCAGGGGTTGATCAATATGAGCGTCGTCCTGGGCATGATGCCGACGAAAGGCATCCCACTTCCCATGATCAGCTACGGCGGAAGCTCGCTCTTGAGCACCCTGACGCTGTTAGGAATCTTGATGAATGTATCGGAGCACGCCGGATGAGACACTTTCCAGAAACCTCGGGCCATCTGGTTGAAACTACTGGCGAGCGACGTGGCGCGGACTTCAGTCTGCACCGCCGGCACTCTTGCCGGCGTTCTTGGTTTCTGCCGCCAGAGACGCTCCCGGCAGGGACCGTCCTCGCTCTTCTCGATCCGTCGCACGCAAACCGCTCCCTTTGGTCGCGGCTCAGTATCGGCAAAACTGCGTTTCCGAGCCGCGACCAGAGGGAGCGGCGTCGTGTCCGCGTTCCACGGGAAAAACAGAATCAGCCACGGATGGACACAGATGCACACAGATAAGAACGTCATATATCCGTGTGCATCCGTGTGCATCCGTGGCCAATTCTTTTGGCTGGCCATTGATGCCTAAGCGTTTTCTCATGGCTGGCGGAGGCACAGGAGGGCATGTAATCCCAGCGCTGGCAGTGGCGCGCGAATTGCGAGCCCGCGGGCATGAAGCGTTTTTTGTAGGAACGGATCGCGGCATGGAAGCCAAGCTCGTTCCGGCGGAAGGGTTTGAATTGCAGCGCATCGATATCGGCGGACTCAATCGCGTCACCATGAAGCAAAAGGTCGTCACCATGGTCAAATTGCCCATCGCCACCCTGGCCTGCGGCAAATTCGTGCGCGCATCCTCGGCCGTCTTCAGCATGGGAGGCTACGTCGCCGGACCGCCCGTGATGGCCGCCCTTCTGCGCCGCAAGCCCGTCGTCGTCATGGAGCCCAACGCCATCCCCGGGTTCACCAATCGCGTCATCAGCCGATTCGTCACCCGCGCCCTCATCTCCTTCGCAGCCACCGAATCGTATTTTCCGAAGGGCAAAACCGAAACCACCGGCCTGCCCGTCCGTGAGGAATTCTTCCACATTCCAGAGAAGCCCCGCGGCGAGACACTCCAAGTCCTGATCACCGGCGGCAGCCAGGGATCGCGCACCCTCAACGAAGCCGCGCGCGCCAGTTGGCCGCTATTCCGCAATGCCGGATTCCCCGTCCGCCTCGTTCACCAGACCGGCGCGCGCCAATATGAGGAACTGCGCGCCGCCTTCGAGCAATCCGGAGTCGAGGGCGAGATCGTGCCGTTCATCACTAATATGCCCGAAGCGTTCGCGGCAGCCGACCTGATCGTCTGCCGATCCGGGGCCGGCGCCGTCTCCGAGCTCGCGGCCGCCGGAAAGCCGTCGATCCTGGTGCCGTTCCCCTTCGCCGCGGACGACCATCAGACCCGCAACGCCGAAGCCATGGAGCGCGCCGGCGCTTCCCGTTTGATCCGCGATGCCGACTTCACCGGCGATCGCCTGTTCGCCGCCATCGGCGAGGCCGGCGGCCCGCAATGGTTGCAGCGCATGTCCCGAGCCGCCCGCCAGCTTGCCAAACCGGGAGCGGCGCGCCGCGCAGCCGAGATTTTAGAGGAGGTGGCTCAGAGCTGACCGGCAGATTTCAATTGACATGTTGTGCTTTGAGCCGAAACAATAAACTAATATAATGTTTTTTCGCCCACAGCATTTACATTTTACGGGGATCGGGGGAATTGGCATGAGCGGCATCGCCGAAGTGCTGCTCAACCTGGGATACCAGATCAGCGGATCCGACGTGAAACTCTCTCCTATTACCGAACGTCTCGCCGGCATGGGCGCCCGCGTGTATGAGGGGCATGCTGCCTCCAATATCGCCGGCGCGCGCGCTCTGGTGGTGAGCTCCGCCGTGGACGAACAGAACCCCGAACTGCTCGAAGCCCGCCGTCTGCAGATCCCCATCATCCCGCGCGGCGAGCTGCTGGCCGAGCTCATGCGCCTGAAGTACGGCATCGCCGTGGCAGGCAGTCATGGCAAGACCACAACCACGTCGATGACCGCCACCATTCTCAATAGCGCCGGGCTCGATCCCACGGTCGTGGTCGGCGGCCGCGTCGGCACCATGGGCGGATCGAACGCCCGCGTGGGCCATAGCGATTTCCTGGTCGTCGAATCCGACGAGAGCGACGGCTCGTTCCTCAAGCTCGCCCCCATCGTCGCCGTCGTCACCAACATTGACCGCGAGCATCTCGACCATTACCCGTCGCTCGACGCTATCCGCGCCGCGTTCATCGAATTCGTCAACAAGGTGCCGTTCTACGGCGCCGCCATCGTCTGTCTGGACGACGCCAACGTGCAAAGCATTCTGCCCGCCATCCGCCGCCGCACCATCACCTATGGCACCAGCGCGCAGGCCGACGTGGAAGCCAGCGAGATTTCCTGCGGCGCGCAGGCCAGCGATTTCCGCCTGCGATACCGCTCCACCGATCTCGGCCATTTCCATTTGCCCGTTCCCGGACGCCACAACGTCCTCAATGCCACCGCGGCGGTAGTCGTCGCTATCGAGCTGGAAGTCAAACCCGACGCCATCCGCGAAGGGCTGGCGACATACCAGGGTGTCGACCGCCGGCTGCAAACGCGCGGCGTGGAGCGCGGCATCACCGTCATCGACGATTACGGCCATCACCCCACCGAGATTCGCGCCACTCTGGACGCTGCGCGCCTGTGCGGCTATCGCCGCGTGCACGTGCTGTTTCAGCCGCATCGCTACACCCGCACGTTCCACCTGATGGAGGAATTCGCCGGCGCCTTCAATCAGGCCGACAGCCTGTTCGTGCTGGATATATACGCCGCTTCCGAAAAGCCGATCCCCGGAGTCACCGCCGAGTCGCTGGTGGAACGCATTCGCCAGTTCGGCCATCGCGGCGCGGAATATGTGGGCACCATCGACCGCGGAGTGGCGGCACTGGCCAGCGTGGTGCGTGAAGGCGACGCCGTATTGACGCTGGGCGCCGGCAATGTGTGGCAGGCCGGCGACAAGCTTCTCGAGAAACTGAGGGCCAAGGACTGAGGATGGCGCGCGAAGCTAAGAAAAACACTTCGAACCTCCGCAAAGTGCTGTGGCGTGTCGGCCCGATCGCTCTGGCGGTGGCCATCTGCACCGGCGTCTCGGTACACCTGGTGCATCGCTACCTGATCGACGATCCCAAGTTCGTACTCTCCCACGATCGCCGCGAGGCGCTCACCATCGACGGCCTCCGCTACGGATCGCGCGCCAAGGTGCAGCGCATTTTTGCCCAGGACGCCGATCGCAGCGTTTTTTCCGTTCCCCTCGACGAGCGCCGCCGCCGGCTGCTGGCCATCGACTGGGTGGAGGACGCCGCCGTTTCGCGCGTCTGGCCCGACCACCTGTCGGTGCGCATCCGCGAACGCAAGCCCATCGCGTTCGTCGAGGTGCAGTCCACCGTCATGCTGATCGACGGACAGGGAATGCTGCTCGATCCGCCTCCGCAGGCGCAGTTCACGTTCCCCGTGCTGAGCGGCGTGCGGGCCGAAGATCCGCCCGAGCGGCGCATGGATGCCGTGCGCGCGCTGCTGGATGTCGAGGAGGCGCTCGGCGCTTCCATGAAAGATGTTTCCGAGGTGAATGCCGCCGATCCCGGCAATATTCGCATTGTGGCGCAGCTCGATGGCCGCGTGCTGGAACTCATCCTCGGTGAAGATAACCTGGGGTCCCGATACCGCAATTTTCTCAAGCACTACCCCGAAATCCGCAGGCGGTCGCCGGAAGTGAGAATGTTCGACTTGCGGCTGGACGACCGCATCACGGCAAGAGAATAGGACTCGAAGTTTAATGGCAGGGAAGCCGATTATTGCAGCGGGCCTCGACGTAGGTAGCAGCCAGACACGCCTGGCGGTGTGTGCCCTCGAAAAGGGCAGGCTGCGCCTGATCGGGTGCGGAGTGGTGCCCTCGCAAGGGTGGGTGAAAGGCAAAATATTCGACCAGCGGGCCGTCACCGAATCGATCCTGGTGGCGCTTTCCGAAGCGGAATCCACGTCTGGGACAACGGTCGAATCGGTGGTAGTCGGCATGGGCGGGCCCACCGTCCGCGGGGCCAATAGCCGCGGCGTGCTGGAGATGGGCTACGTGCGCGAGATTGAGCAGCGCGATATCAATCGCGTGGTCGACCGCGCCACGCGTGTGCAGTTGCAGGAGGATCGCATGCTCCTGCAGGTCTTCCCGCAGGATTTCGTGGTGGACGACCACCCCGGTCATCGCAATCCTATCCGCATGGATGCCGCCCGCATCGAGAGCAACGTCCATCTGCTCATGTGCTCGGTGCAGGAGCACACCGCGCTCGTCACCGCCGTGAATCATGCGCATCTCACGGTGGACGAGACTGTTTTCGAGGGGCTGGCGGCCGCTTATGCGGCCGTGCTGCCCGAATACCGGAAGCAGGGCATCGCCGTGGTCGATATCGGCTCGCAATCCACCGAACTCGTGGTGTATTACGGCGACGCCATGTACCTGTCGTCTTACGTGAAAATCAGCGGCGATCATTTCACGCGCGATCTGGCGCAAGGCCTCTGCCTGAGTTTCGAAGACGCCGAAACCGTGAAGCGGGAATACGGCTCGGCATTGGCCTCGTCGAGCGCCGCCAATGCGGTGGTCGATCTGCCAACGCCCGAAAGCCGCGAATACCGCCATGCCGATCGACGCTTCGTAAACGAGATCCTGCAGGCGCGCGCCGAGGAATTATTCCGCTTCGTCCGTTCCGAGCTCGTTCGCGTGGGTATGGAACATGCCTTGGCCGGCGGCGTATTTCTGACCGGCGGCGCGTCGCGATTGCCGGAGCTTTTGGACGTAGCCGACAACGTATTGCAGTGCCAGGCGCGCTTCGGATTGCCCGTAGGAATCCGCCACTGGCCGGAAGGTATGGATCGTCCGGAGTGGAGCGTGGCGGCCGGGCTGGCCATGTATTCGGCCAAATTGAGGTCGCAGGAACAGCGGGCTAAGCGCGGGATTTTGGGGAAGATTTTGTAAGGAGGACATCCATGGGGCTGATTGACGACGATATCGACGGTTTGAAATACGAGATCGAAGAAGAAGCGCGCCTCGGCACGCGCATCAAAGTGATCGGTGTGGGCGGCGGCGGTTGCAACGCCGTGGCTCGCATGGTGGAAGAGGGCCTGGAGGGCGTGCAGTTTTACGCCATGAATACCGACCTGCAGGCGCTCTCCGTCTGCCAGGTGCCCAACAAACTGCAACTCGGCGCCCGCATGACCAAGGGGCTAGGCGCCGGATCGAACCCCGAGATCGGCCGTCAGGCAGCGCTCGAGAACACCGACCAGATTGTCGAGCTTCTGCAGGGCGCCGACATGGTATTCGTCACCGCCGGACTGGGCGGCGGCACCGGCACCGGAGCCGCGCCCGTGATCGCCTCGCTCTCCAAGGAACTCGACGCGCTCACCGTGGCGGTGGTCACCAAGCCGTTCGGCTTCGAAGGTCCGCGCCGCATGCGCCTGGCCGAAGACGGACTGGGCCGCCTGGCATCCACCGTCGATACCGTGATCGCCATCCCCAACGACCGCCTGCTGGCTCTCGTGCCCCGCGGAACCAGCTTCTTCGAGGCCTTCAAGGTTGCCGACGATCTGCTCCGGCAAGCGGTGCAGGGCATCAGCGACATCATCGTCACGCCCGGCCTCATCAATCGCGATTTCTCCGACATTAAGGCCACCATGGTCGGCATGGGCTACGCCATGATGGGCACGGCCATCGGCCGCGGCGAAAAGGCCGCCGTGGAAGCGGCGCGGCAAGCCATCAGTTGCCCGCTGCTGGAGGATTCGCGCATCTCCGGCTCGCGCGGCATTCTGATCAACATCACCGGATCGAGCCGTCTCGGCCTCCATGAAGTGAACGAAGCTTGCTCCATTATTCGCGAAGCCGCCAATTGCGACGACGTACAGATCAATTTCGGCGTGATCATGAACGAGTCCATGGCCGACGCCGTCAAAATCACTGTGATCGCCACCGGCTTCCAGCCGGAGAACTCTCCGTTGCCCGACCGCAAGGCCGTGCCGGAAATCCGCATCCAGGCGCGCCTGCCGGAACCGACCCCCGCGCCGCCGCCCGTGCCCGCGCCACCCGCGCTTCCCATCATGGAGCGCCACATCGAGCCCGAGCCCGAACTGATGGTCGAACCCGAACCCATGCTCGATCTCGACGACGTCGAAACGCCCGCATACTTGAGGCAGGGAAGACTCCTGAATTAAGTGGGGCGAGCTTCGCTCGCCTGGGCAAGCTGAAGCATGCCCCACGTGGGACATGCTTTAGCTTGTCCAGCGTCGCCGTTTCTGCGCCACATTACTCCCGATACTTATCGCGGCATTCCGCCGAACAGAAGTACACCGTCTCGCTGCCTACCCGTTGCGCGATAGCCGAATCGCCCGGGACGTAGGTGCCGCAGACGGGATCCTTATAGAGAGTTCCGCCTGTTCGTACAGAAGGTGGCGGCGGAGGGTTGGCGCTGCGCGGCGTCGAACGTCGAAAGCCGCCAAAGAAGCTGCGCAAGATCGAGCGCAGGAATAGAAAGAACAGCAGGGGAAGTAGGAACTCGCGGATGAAGACCGAGAACATACGGTCGGGGCCGGATCGCGCGATCCAGCCCCGGATCTCTCAGCCCTTACTTCTTCTTCTTTTGGGCGTTGGGATTCTTGAACTCCGTCTGGATGCTGCCGCCCAATTGCGTGATCATGTCCTTGGCGGTCTGCGCATTCGGACCGTTCGGCGCCAACGTCAAATACTTCTGGAACGATTCGATAGTTCCCGGAGGAGCGATGAACTTGCCGTCCTTGTCCGTCGTCGCTTGTCCAGCCAAACTGAGCCCGTACTGAAAATAAGACTCCGCGTTCTTGGGATTATCGGGGGCCGAATCTATGGCCGCCTTAAACGCCTTGGAGGCGGGCTCGCCCTGACCGATGTTGCTCAACAGAGCACCCAGATTGTAATACCTCTGGAAGGCCGTCGCCGGGTCCAGGTCGGCCGCCTTCTTCAGCTCCGCCTCGGCTTCGGGGTATTTCTTGGCTTTCGCCAGCGCCAGGCCATAGTTGTTGTGGGTCGCCGGATCGTCTGGTTTCAGCTCGATGGCCTTGCTGTAGGCCTCGATACCCTTGGCGGTAGCAGCGTCGAAATCCGCTCCGGTTTTGGTGCCCGCCACGCCCAGGTAAGCGTCGCCCAGGTTCGACCATACCGCCGGCTGAGTGGCATCCACTTCTTTGGCCTTCTCGAGCGCGGTCACCGCGGTCTGATAATCGGTGGCTTTCTGGGCCGCGATCTTGTCGGCCGTAACGCTCGTGTCACCGCCCTGCTGGGCAATCTGTTGCTTCAAGCAATCGGGGTTTGTGGTGCACTGCAAGGCTGTCAGCCCTTCGTTAAACGCATCGTTAAGGGCCTTCGTCTTTTGCATTTTGCCCTTATTCTCGGCCATCGATTTATCGAGCGCGGCCTTCTGCTCCGCGGTCAGCTGCTTTTTCAAGTCATCCGACACCTGGCCGGTTTCCATGGCCTGCTTCACCATTTCGTTCTTGCTGCTGTTTTCTGCCTGACTCTTGCGCAAGTCGAAATCCGTGGGCGGATGGTCCCCCATGCTCGACTTCACGTTGCCCAAATGGTCCATTTCCTTGCCGTCGATCAGGACCGATATCTCATACGATCCGCCCGCCGGCACGCCGGTGTGAATATAATGACCACGCTTATCGGTCTTTAACTGGGAATCCCACTTGATGTCCGTTCGGTGGATCTTGACGATCGCCCCTTGAACGGGCTTGCCGTCCGTACCTGTCACGGTGCCCTCTATCGTGGTGACCTGTGCTAAGGCACTGGCGGCGAACATGACGAGTCCGGCAATCGTCAGCGCCAAGCTACGCAGCTTCATAAAACCTCCAACTCGGGACTAATTTGTATTAAAACCCAGTATACCGTATTCGCTGGATTAGGCGGTCCTTACGGCTCGTCGAACAGCCCGATTTGGCCTGTCGATTCGGCTTTCGCTTTGCTCTTTTTCAGCGGGCTCCCCACCACTCCCAAAACTTCCACGCCCAGCAGCGCCGTCCGCGGAACGAAGACTTTTTGCCGATTGCCGAACGGATCGGGCGGAACCACCACAAATCCGTGGGGTTCTACCTGAAGCAGGTTGTTCGGCAGGATGCCTTCCATGATCTCGCCGTCGCGAAATCGCAAACGAATCCAAAGACCGGCCATCTTGGGTCGTGTCTGGAAAACCTGACGATCCTCGCTCTCCGGCGAATCGAACTCCCGCACGAAACTGACCGTGCGGACCTCTTGGTAGGGTAGTACCGATACCTGCCCGTCGGCAGACAGCAATTCAACGCCCTCCGGCTGCAGAAACGTAACCGGATTTAGGTATCCGGCGAGGGTTTCCCGCTGAAAACGGCGGATCAGCGCCTTTTTTGTCGTGGAGCTGGCCAAAAGTTCCTCTATTGCAACAACTATGTTTCAAACATTTCGCGGCTTATTGTATCATTGGCACGATGTCTGGAGCGCTCAAAGCCGCAACGGCTCCTCTGCCGGCCACGATGCTGGCGTTCCTCAATTTTTGCAGAATCGAAAAGGGCCTGTCCGCCAATTCGCTGGATGCCTATGCCCTCGACTTGGCGAAATGGAGCGCTTATGTGGCGGATTCCACCGAACTTCCCGGTCCCGAGCAACTGCGTCATTATCTCGATCGTTTATACCAGTCCGGCCTCAGTCAACGTTCCATCGCCCGCCATCTCAGCACCCTCCGCGGGTTGTATGGATTCCTTCTACGGGAAGGCCGGATAGCCAGCGATCCCACCGAACACCTGGGCGCCCCCAAGCAGTGGCAGAATATTCCTAAGTTCCTGAATTTACAGGATATCGAAAAGATCATCCAGGCTATCGACACTACCCGGCCGACCGGTCTGCGAGACCGCGCGATGCTGGAATTACTGTATGCCACCGGGCTCCGGGTGTCCGAGTTGTGCCGTCTCGGGCTGGGCGATTGCCCCCTGGATCCGGCCATTGTCCGCACCATGGGCAAGGGGAATAAACAGCGGCTCGTACCTGTAGGCAAGGAAGCCATCGCAGCCGTGGAGGATTACCTCAAGAACGGGCGCGCGGGGCTGCTGAAGGGCCGCGCCAGCCGCTACCTGTTCGTTACCGCCCGCGGCGGCTGCCTGACGCGCCAGGGCTTTTGGAAGCTGTTGGCCGGATATGGCAGGAAAGCCGGTATTTTTCATGGGCTTACGCCTCACGTTCTGCGCCACAGCTTCGCCACCCACCTGTTGGAAGGTGGGGCCGACCTGCGCAGCGTGCAGGTCATGTTGGGCCATTCCGATATCTCGACCACGCAGATCTATACCCACGTGATGCGGTCGAGGCTTCGGCAGACGGTTGAGGAACACCACCCCAGGGCTTGAAGCGGTCCTTACCGGGACCGCCCGCAAGAGGTGAGGGATCGAGAGCGCATTCGATGAGCGATTACATCTACATATTGGAAAGCCACCTGAGTCCGGACCAGAACCGGGTGGTTGAAGAAGTTCAGGCGGCTGCGGCGCAGTCCAACGTGAACCTTTTCCTGACCGGGGGCGCGATGCGCGACATGCTGGCCGGCCAGCGGATTCGCGACCTCGACTTCGTCGTCGAGGGCCCAGCCTTGAAGGTGGCCAAGAGCATCTGCGAACACACCGGCGCGCGCACCGTTTCGGTGGACGAGACCCGCAAGAGCGCCGAACTGGTGTTTCCCTCCGGGGTCACGGTGCAGGTCGCCATGTCCCGCCAGGAGAAGTACGCCCGCACGGGCGCCAAACCGCAGGTCTCCCCGGCCACCATTCAGGAGGACTTGCGGGGCCGCGACTTCACCTGCAACGCCATCGCCCTCAGTCTCAATAAGGCTTCGCGCGGCCTGCTGCTCGACCCCATGAACGGGCTGGCGGATATCGAGCGCCACGAACTCCGCGCCATCACCACCTACGGCTTCTACGACGATCCCTCACGCCTCCTGCGGCTCATCCGATTCCGCGTCCGTTTGGAATTCACCATCGAGGAACGCACTCAGATGCAGGTGGGCAATGCGCGCGAGGCGGAAGTGGAGAAGCTCATTCCCGCGCGCGTCCTGACCGAAGAACTCAAGCGCATCGCCATGGAAGACAACCCGGGAGCAATCCTGGCCGCGCTGGAGGAAGCCGGTCTGCTGGCGCTATTTTCACCGGCGCTCGCCGGGCCGAAACTCAACCTCGCGGGTATTCAGCGATTCGAGAAGAATAGCCGCCTGCTGCCGGACGATCCGCCATCGCGCACCGCCCGCTTCGGGCCGTTCCTTTACGCTCTCACCGAGAAGCTTTCGCCCAAAGAGAAGCTGGCGTTCATCAAGACCCTGGAGATGACCAAGGCCGAACTGGAGCCCTGGCACAAACTGGAGGCGCGCGCCAAGAAACTGGAGACTTCGCTGCGCGCCGCGCGCGTCAAGAAAGCCTCCCACGTGTATCAGATCATGACTGCGGCGGCGCCCGACGAGATCCTGTTTCAGCTCTACCACTCCACTTTCAAGCCGGTGCAGGAGCGGATGCGCAACTACTACCAGAAATACCTTCCGCTGCTGCAGGAGATCCCTCCCGAAGAGTGGGCCACCATTGAAGGCAAACCGGGGACGCCCAAGTACAACAAGGCGCGCGATTCCTTCATCGCCATTCGTTTGGACCGTAAGGTGAAGAAGCCGCCGGTTCCGGAAGCGGTACCCGCGGCTGCTCCTCCCACTCCTCCGCCGCCCAGTAACTGGAGCACGCCCGAGACCGCGCTGGCACGCCGCGGACGACAGGGCTGAAATCGTTACCGATATTTGCCGAAGGCCATTCCACCGCTGCCGATAGACATGAGCATGGCCGCCGTGGGCGGTGTCGATCCTTGTCTCCCACGCTGATCGGACGATGTGCTCATGGTTCGGAACTCATGCTGTACCATCTCGACGGCCGTACCGTTGGCGCCGGTCCGCACGATCCGCCCCGCGACAATGAGTTGCATCGGCGCTTCGTTGCGCAGCAGCACCGGCCACGTGATCGCGAGTTCCACATTGAGGCCGACAGGTAACGTGCGGCCGGAGACGAAGAGGATCCCGCCGCTCGACAAGTCGACGGTCTGTCCGACGCCCGTTTCCAATACGCGGCGGCGGCGAATCAGTTTCCATCGCAGGTCGAGGTGGATGCCATAACGGCGATCCCGCCGGCGCTCGCCGTTGATGCTCTCGGTTTTTTCCGCTTCTTCCGACCATTCCATATGTGACTCGTACCCTTGTTGTGAACTTTTCGCGAACGAGTCCATTATGCGAGGGAACATATGGCGGAAACAGTCATGACGGTACCTGGAAGGTACTCGCGGTTCTAGATCAACTTTCGATAACGTTATCTTTTCGTACTAAGTAAGTAGCCCCCCAAACTGCGTTTCCGACCCGCGGCCAAAGGGAGCGGAGTGCGGGCACGGGTTCGGAGTCTCGGACATTTCGATCGGAATCAAACCGAGCCCAGCTTCGAAGAACAAATTTAGCCACCGATGATCACCGATAAAACTAAGCCTCTTCTTATCCGTACTACTAATGTTCGAAATCTCCGCGCGCAAGCAAAGATTCTCAGCTCAAGCATCTCCGGTCTTTTCATTTTGGCTGCGGCCATTTCGCGCCACGGGGATTTTCCCGAACCGAAGCTACGAGGACACCGAGACCCCCCGGGCCCCGCGCCTCCGTGTGCTCCCGTTTGTCTTTGACTTTATTTTTCTCAGTGCCTCCTAAGAAACAAAATGGAGGCTTGTTGGAAAGAAAGGGTTTGCTGGCGACCGCCGCAAGCCGCCATTTTGTTTCTTCCCCCACCAGACTGGCCCCCCAGTCTAAACGCTCTGTGGTGAATATCTTTTGGTTGCGGCTATGCTGCGCTGTGTTCATCGGTGGCCAATCATGTCTTGGCTGGAAGTGAGGAGGGGCCAGCACCATCGGAAATCAGACCGCCCTGCTATCCTCATAGAGGTACAGGAGTCTCGTGAACGTGATCGGATTTCGATTCGCTACGCTTCTCTTTCTGGGGGCCCTATTTCTTCCCGCGCAGGAGCTTCGCGACTATGAAAAGAAAGTCACCGAGTTCACCCTCGCCAACGGCCTGCACTTCATTCTCGTGGAGCGTCACCAGGTCCCCGTCGTCTCCTTCCATACCTACGTGACGGCCGGGTCGGCGCAGGACCCGGCGGGCAAGACCGGCTTAGCCAGTTTGATCGCGCGCCTGGCATTCGACGGCACGGAAACGATCGGCTCCAGGAATTGGCCCGCCGAAAAAAAGGCCCTCGATGAAGTGGAGGAAGTGTACGATCGCGTGGACGAAGAGCGCGCCAAAGGTCCGAAATCCAGCCCTGGGGCGCTCGCCCTATTGGAAGCCGGCGAAAATCCGGCATTGACCGCGGCCTTCCGCGAACAGAATATCGACGAATATTTGCGCGCCATCCAGGAGAATGGCGGCGTGGGCATCGATTCCCACGCCACGCCCGACTCCATCGAGACGTCTTATAGCCTGCCCTCCAACCGCATCGAACTCTGGTTCGTGCTGGAGTCGCAGCGTATGGCGCTCCCCGTCTTTCGCGATTTTTACCGCGAGCGGCGGAAGCTGTCGAACGACATCGCCGCCCTCATGGGACCGCAGTCGGCGCTCAGATTACGGCAGTCCCTGCTGGCCACCGCGTTCGAGAATCTGCCGTACCGCAATCCTGTGCTCGGATGGCGCGCCGATGTCGAGGACCTGCGTCCTGCCGACGCCAAAGCCTTCCTCGATACCTATGGCGGACCGGGCAACACCATCGTGTCCATCGTCGGAGATGTCGACCCGGTCGGCGCCCAACGCCTCGCCGAACGATATTTCGGCCCCATTCCGGCGAAGGCGCATCCGCGGCCGATGGACCTGCAGGAGGCGCCGCAGGCCGGCCCGAAAACCGTCGCGATTTGGAGCGACGCTCAGCCGCTGTTGACGATCGGTTACAAACGTCCCGCCGAAACGCACCGCGACGACCCGGCTCTGGACGTCGTGGCCACCATCCTGGGAGACAAGCATACCGGCTGGCTGCGGAAAGAACTGGTCGAAGAACGGCGCCTCGCCCAGAGCGTGGAAGCCATTGCCAATTTTCCCTCCGGCCGTTATGTGAGCCTGTTCGTGTTGTCAGCGGTTCCCAATCAGGACCACACTGTCGAAGAGAACCGCAAAGCGATCGACGAGTTGCTGGCGCGCTTGCAGTCGAAGCCCGTCGAAGCGGAAACGCTGGCCCGCGCCAAGAACATCCTGCGCGGGCGGTTCGTCCGGATGTTCGGCAGCAACCGCGAGCTGGCCGCCCTTCTGCCGCTTGTCTACGCGAATTACGGCGATTGGCGTAAGATTCTTGCGATGGCCGGCGAGTACGATCGATTGACCGCGGAAGATATTCAACGCGTTGCTGCGCAGTACTTCGTTCCTACCGGGCGCACCACCGCTTATCTGACCAGGCCGCCGGAACCGGGCCGTGCGGCGTCGAATCCCGGAGAGCAGCAGTGACTCGCGCCGTCGCAATTCTAGCGCTGGCGGCAACCGCTCTGGCGCAAGCTCCGCCAGAGGCGCAAGCTCCGCCGGCCAAGCCCGCTGCCGCTGCGCGCAAACCCGCGCCCACAGGGGCTGCCCTTCCGAACTACAACGAGCTCAAGTTCCCGGAGCTGAGGCTGATCGCATCTCCGGCCATTCAGGAATTCACGTTGCCCAACGGGCTCCGCCTGCTACTGCTCGAGGACCACGAACTTCCCTTGATCGACGGTACCGTGCTGGTGCGCACCGGAAGCGCCTTCGATCCTCCGGAAAAAGCTGGCCTCGCTGCCTTCGTCACGCAAGTGATGCTGGAAGGCGGCGCCGCCGCCAGGCCGGGCGACCAACTCGTTGGCAGGTTCCAGGACCTGGGCGCCGAAATCGCGGGCACGGTATCGGAGAATCTCCTGGCGATCTCCTTCACCGGCCTGAAACAAAATGCCTATGGGTTGGTGGACGCGCTCAAAGACGGCCTCACCGCGCCCACCTTCCCGCAGGACCGCATCGACCTCATGAAGGTGCGCATGCGCAACGCCATTGCCCATCGCAACGACAATCCCGCGGCGATTCTGCGGCGCGAGTTTGTCTCCACCGTCTTCGGGAAAGATTCACCCTACGGCGCCCAGGTGGAATACTTCAACCTGGATCGCATCAACCGCCGCGACCTGGTCGAGTTCCACAAGCGCTACTTCTTTCCCGGGAACGTGATCGTCGCTCTTAGCGGAGATTTCGTTGCGGCGGAAATGAAGATCCGCATGGAAGCCTTCTTCGACGATTGGAAGTCCGATCAGCCTCCTGTACCCGCTTTCCCCGAAGCCGGCAACGCCATCGCGCCGGGGAAGTTCCTGGCGGTGAAAAAAGACGCCACGCACTCTTTTTTCGCGGTCGGTGGAGTAGCCGGCGACTGGCTGGATAAGGACAACCCCGCGCTCGAGATCATGGCCGGAATCCTGCGCGGCAGGCTGAACCAGCTGCTGAACGCGAATGTCGATTCGCTGGCCGCCTCCTGGACGCCCGCTTTGGGCCATCCCGGACTGTTTCAAGTGACCGGCGCTATCGCGAGCCCGTTTCTCACTCCCAAAGTGCTGCGGACGGTATACGAAGAGCTGAATCGCATACGAGTGCAGGAAGTGTCCGAAGAGGAACTCAAGGCCGCCAGGTCCGCGGCGATTGACAGACTCGTCTTCGCCTTCGACAATCAGCTGTCCCTCATGCCGCGGCTGGCCGAATACCGCTACTTCAATATTCCGCCCGGCTACACGGAGCAATACCAGAAGGCCTTGGCGGCTGTCACGCGAGCCGACGTGCTGCGCGCCGCCCGCACACGCCCGGACCCTGAGAAAATGACCACCGTGGTAGTCGCCAATCCCACGGCATTCGAGGAGCCCCTCGAATCTCTGGGCGGGTCCGTCAGTCTCATCGATCTCACCATTCCTCCTCCGAAAGCGGAGGCGTCGGTGGGCGATGAGGCCAGCCAGCAGCGCGCCAAAGAGCTGCTAGCGCGCGCCCAGCAGGCGATGGGCGGCGCCGACAAGCTCGCGGCTGTGACGGATTACGTGCAGGAACTCGCCTATCGATTCGACGTCAGCGCCGGCGGCGCCCAGATCGCCATGACGGAGCGCTGGCTGGCCCCCGGCTATCTCCGTCAGGATAGTACCTCGGCGACCGGTAAGCTGTCCGTCTATTGCGACGGAAAGATGGGGTGGATTGCTTCCGCAAACGTTGCCCATGCGCTCACCGGAGTTCAATTGAGGCAGGAGCAGAGCGATCTCTTCCGCATCGTTCTCCCACTCATGTTGAGCGATCGCGTGCCGGCGCGCCAGCTGAATGCCGTGGACGACGAAACGGTGGAAATCAGCCAAGGCAAGGACTCCGTCAGACTGGTGTTCGACCCGGATACCGGTCTGCCGAAGAACGCGCTATATGAGGCGATTACCGCCGCTGGTATGCTTCCGGTGATCGAAACGTATTCCGATTATCGCGATCTCAACGGGCTGAAGATTCCCTACAAAGTCGCTATCACCCTTTCTGGCAAGAAATACCAGGATTTGACCATGAAGAGCATGCAGATTAACACTGGATTGAAAGTTGCGGATTTGGAAAAAAGGCCATGAAGCGATCGGCATTCTTGCTTGTGTTGTTGTTCGGTGCGCCGCCGGCGCCCGCGCAGACCGCTGAATCCCACGAGGCGCGTGGCAAACGCGTGGTCTACGAAGGCCTGAAGGCTTTGGGTGGGGACGCCTTCCTGCAAATGAACGATCGCGTGGAAACGGGACGCGCCTACTCGTTCTACCGCGAGCAGATCTCGGGTCTGGATAGAGCCACGATCAATACGCGGTATCTCGCGCCGGTTCCCGGAAAACTGGAAATGCGCGAGCGCGAGAATTTCGGTCTCAAGCAGGACAGCGGTTTCCTCCTTTTGGAGGACGGCGCGTGGGAGCTCAACTACCACGGAATTCGCCCGCTGGCCGATGACAAATTCGCCGCCTTTCAGATGAGCGGGCTGCGCAATGTCCTCTATATCCTGCGGCAGCGTTTGAACGAGCCCGAAATGGCGTTCTATTCGCAAGGCTCGGATATGTTCGAACATCGTCCCGTCGAAATCGTCGATATCACCGACGCCGACACCAACACCGTGACCGTCTACTTCGACGCGCGCAGTAAATTGCCGGTGCGTCAGTCCTTCCGCAAGCGCAATGAACAATTTCACGACTTCGATACCGAAGTGACGATCTTCAGTCTCTATCGCGACGTCGGCGGCGGCGTGATGTGGCCGTGCAATATCCGCCGCGAACGCAATGGCGAGAGGATCTACGAAATGTTCGCCGACCAGGTGCAGATCAATCAGAATCTCAAGGACAATTTGTTCGTCCTCCCGTCGGACCTGAAAGTCCTCCCCAAAGGGAAGTGAGTTTGTAAGTCACGGGGCGAGCTGCGCTCGCCTGGGCAAGCTAAAGCTTACCCCACATCCGGCGATTTTGTGGGATAAGCTTTAGCTTGTCCAAAGCGAGCGCAGCTCGCTCTGGCCCTTCGGGCAATGATGCGCCTCACCTCTACCGAAACGTCTCGAAGCTCAAATGCTTTCCGTCCGTACGCACCGTCACCAGCCCGCTCTCGTCGGTGCGAAACACTTCGGCGTTATGCTCGCCGAGCCTCTCCAGCACCTCGCGATTGGGATGGCCGTAGCTGTTGTCCGTCCCCACCGAAATAATCGCGAACGGCGCCTTGGCGGCGTCCAAAAAACTCGCCGTGCTCGACGTCCGGCTGCCATGATGCGCCACTTTGAGCACGTCGACTGGCTGAATTTCGTTCTCATCCAGCATGCGGTATTCGATCGGCTTCTCCACATCGCCGGTAAGCAGAAACACACGGCTGCCGTAGCGAATGCGCAGCACCAGCGAATCGTTATTCTTGGGCGTGTCGTTGGGAATGTAGTCGGCCAGCGGCGCGAGGACATCGAGCGCGGCGCCGCCGAAATCGAAATGCCGTGGAGCTTCCATCGGGACGATCTTCACGCCGTCGCGCGCCGCTTCGTCGCGCAGTTTGCGCCAGCCGGCGCTATCGGGCGTAGCCCCGGTCCACAGCTCGCGAGGATGAAAAGCGGCCACCAGCGCCGGCAGCCCGCCGATGTGATCGTCGTGCGCATGGGAGAGCGCCACGATATCGACGGTACGCATGCCACGCTCCCATAAATACGGCGCCACCACGTCTTCGCCCGTATCGAGCTGCGACCGCGTCTGGTGGCCGAAGGCCGGAATGCCGCCGCCATCCATGAGCATGCGCTTGCCATCGGGGAAGACCAGCAGAATGCTGTCGCCCTGGCCGACATCGATGACGCTCATCTCCAGCTGGCCGGGGCGATACTCGGGCGGAAATGGGTGCCATACCAGCAGTATGAGAAGGGCCGCGACAGCCACGCCGGCGGCCGTGCGCCACCATCGTCCACGCGCAACCGCGAAGAGCACCAGAGCTGCCGAGAGTGCAATCCCCAGCCACACCGGCGGAGTCGGAATGCGCCATGCGGGCTCGTGCGCGGCGTGCCAGCCCACTATAACTCGCGAGACGCGCATCAGCCATCCGGCGGAGGCTGCCATCCCGTGCCATCCCGTGAAGATCGCCAGGAAGCCGGCAGGCACCGCCAGCCCCATCAGCGGAATGGCGAAAGCGTTGGCCGAGAGTCCCGACAGTCCCAGGCGGTGGAAGTAGACCACCATGGGAAGCGCCAGTCCGAGCTGAATCACGGCGGAGACGGCGGCGACTTCGTAGAAAAAGAACAGTACGCGCACCGGCAGCGTGACGCAGACGGTGGGAACGCGCAGCGTCTGCACCAACAGGCGCAGTTCGACGCGAAACTGCGCCACACGCGGCGCCAGATGGACGTCGCGCCCGGTATCGTGGAGATCGGAAAGCCCGCGGCCGAGAGGACCGGACGTGGCCGCGATCAGCGGCGTTGCGAACGCTCCCAGAAATGCCACCGCCAGAAAGCTCAGTTGGAAACTCGATTCGAACAGCTGCTCGGGATCGCACACCAGGAAGCCGAGCGCAATCGCGGCCAGCAAATTCAGCGCCCGCCTCTCGCGATAGAAATAGCAGCAGATCATGTAGAGCGTGAGCCCCGCCGCGCAGCGCACGCACGGCGCACCCCAGCCGCTCGTGATGGCATAAAGCCACGCGGCCGCCGACGTCAGCAGCATCGCCACGTTTTGCGGCACGAAACACAGCCGCAGCAGAAACAGGAAAAATGCCGCCAGGATGGCCACGTGAGTCCCGGAGATCACGATCACATGGAAGGTGCCGGTGTTGCGGTACTCCTCGGTCCAGATTCGCTGCAGTTGGAAATTCTGCCCCATGAGCATGGCCTGCATCATGCCCGAGAGATATTCATCGCCACGATAGAGCTGCTCGGTGCGGCGCAGGACGCCCGCGCGCAGATCCATGGCCACCTTCACGATTGGCGATCCGCACCGGCCCGGAAGAATGCGGACCGTGCCGGCATTGCCGCTGGCCGTCCAATAGATGTCCTGCCGGGCGAGGTACTGCCGGTAGTCGAAATCGCCCGGATTGCCATAATTCCGCGGCTTACGGACGCGCGCGTCCACCTCGATATTCTGCCCGTACTGCAGCGGCGGCAGCGATTCGCCCTCTTTGGTATAGAGCGTGACCTGCGCGCGCGCCCGCGGCGCCAGCTCGAGTAGGAAACGTTCGCGCTCACCGGAAATCGCCGGCGGCTCGACCACGCAACCGCCGAGAATCACGATTTCGCGCCCTTTGGCATCGAGCTCGGGAGGCGGCGAGGGGCGGTGGGCCAGCGCCAGGAGTTGGCCGGCGAATAGGAATCCGCAAAGGCAGCACGTGGCGGCGAGCATGCGCGCATTTCGCCAGAGAGAAAGCAGGCCCAGAAGAAAGAACGCGCCGGCGGCAAGGAGCAATTGCGGCTGCGGAACGGGCGCGAAGCGATAGGCCAGGATGCCCAAAGCGATGGCAGCTACCGGACAAATGAGCGGATATTTGCGCAGAACGAGTTAGTATCCGGCACAACGGCTTTCATCTCTTGGATTTTCCAACACTTGCCCCTGGTACTGCGAAACCATTGTGCAGATATGATTTGCCCCGAACCCGCGCTACCGTTGGTGCATCATGTTCCGCCGGATTTCAGCGACCAACTCCTCCGGAGTGAAACCAGGCGACTCGCCGGCCGAGCAAAGCGGCATGCTGCTCCGCTGAATAACGCGGGGATCGCCGATTTAGCGGCGTGCTGCCGGCAATGTAACTTTCGGGATCGCGGTGGGCCGCGAGGAGCCGCAAAATGTCGGTCTGAATTCTAGACAGCGGCACGGCAGGCCTGCTCGATTTGTTCCGCCAGCCGCCGGGCGTCGAGGTTGCCCTCTATGCGGAGAGCTCGCGCGATGACAAGCGCATCTTCCGGCTGCGGCGCATCGAGCAATCGCTTGTTCCACAGGGCCTGCCTGCCGAACTCTTCAAAAGCCCGGCGGTAGAGGGTCACGAAGTCCGTCGATTGACTGGCCGGATCGCTCATATCTACAGCATAGCCGGTGAGCCTGCCGCTCACACCACCACCACCACGCTCAGCAGTCCCGGACCGTGCACGCCGCGCACCAGAATCTGCTCGATGTCCGCCGTCCGGCTCGGGCCCGTGATCAACACCATCGAGCTCGTCGACTCCGCGGGGTTCGGCAGCAGCGAAAAGAGTTCGTCCAATCCGGTCAGAATGCGCTCCCGTGGCACCACCGCGATATGCGCCGGCGGCAGCAGCGAAATCATCCGCGCCTCCTGCGGGCTCGCCAGCATCACCAGCGTCCCCGTGTCCGCCAGGGCGTAATCCGCGCTCGTGATTCCGACGTCCACCGCCGCGCACAGCTCGCGCAGCTCTTCGCGATCCGTTATCCCCGATCGCACTCCGGGCAGACTGGTGATCCCGCACTCCGCGAGAAGCGGCGCGTTCGATGCCAGCGCCGTCTTTCCCGCAATCGCCTCCGCCACGAACGCGCGCGCGTCGTCCGTTGCCACCGCTTCGCCCGCTAGCGCGCGCACGCGCTCCAGCATCGACGCTACCCGCGCGTCCATCGACACCAGCGGGATGCGAATACGCGCCGCCGGCGGATCGGGCGCCGCCTGGCCGGCGCCGCGCCCGAGCGCCGTACGGATCTTATGCAGTACGTTGTCGCGCGACACTAGCGGCGACTCCACAGTTCGCGGAAACTATGCGCCGGCAGCGGCGGCAAGTCGCGCTCGCTCAGCCATGCCGCCAGAGGACCTTTCGTGCTCGTAGGCCATCCCATCGATCGGCCGATCCGGCCCGCCATTTCGAACATGCGCGGGTGCGTCATGAGCCACGCGAACGCCCGGAATCCGAGCTTCTCCAGCCGATTCCGGCCTTCGCGCGCGTCCGACTTCTTGACGTCCGACCGCAGTTCCAGCAGGATCTTCGGAATATCGATCTTCACCGGGCAAACTTCGCCGCATGCTCCGCACAGGCTGGACGCGAACGGCAGCGCCGGCTCGTGCTGCACGCCCATGAACTGCGGCGTCAGGATGGCGCCGATCGGCCCCGAATACACCCACGGAAAACTGTGCCCGCCGATCTTGCGGTACACCGGGCAGGTGTTCAAACACGCGCCGCAACGGATGCAGTAGAGCGATTGCCGCTTGTTCTTGTCCGGCAGCAACCGTGTGCGGCCGTTATCCAGCAGCACCACGTAAAACTCATCAGGGCCGTCGATTTCGCCCGCGCGCCGCGGCCCGCTGAGAAACGACGTGTACACCGAAAGCAGTTGCCCGGTAGCGCTGCGCGCCAGCAATTTCAGGAAGGTCGCCAGGTCCTGGGCCCGCGGAATCACTTTTTCGATGCCCGCGACAGCGATGTGAATCTTGGGCGCCGAAGTGGTGAGGCGCGCGTTGCCTTCGTTCTCCACGATCACCACCGCGCCCGAATCGGCTACCAGGAAATTTGCCCCGCTGATGCCGACATCGGCCGCCAGGAACTTCTGCCGCAGCACCGCGCGGGCCAGCGCGGTCTGCTTCTCGATCGCCGTCTCCCGCGGCACGTGCAGTTCGCGCTCGAACAGGTCGGCCACCTGGTAGCGCGTCATGTGCAGCGCCGGCGCCACGATGTGGTACGGCCGCTGGTGCGCCAGCTGCAGAATGTACTCGCCCAGATCGGTCTCCACGGATTCCATTCCGTGGTGCTCCAGCCGCTCGTTGAGGTCCACTTCCTCCGTGGTCATCGACTTCGACTTCACGATCAGGTGCGCCGCGCGCTCCTTGGCCAGACTCAGGACGAAGTCCGAAACTTCCGTCCCATCCTTGCAATACACCACCTTGCCGCCGTGACCTTCCACGTTGCGCTCGAACTCCTCCAGGTAGTGGTCGAGATTATCGATGGTGTGCTTCTTGATGGCGTTGGCTTGCGTGCGCAATTCCTGATAATCGGGCAGCGCGCTATCGGAAACTACATCGCTGCGTTTTTCTTTGAGGCGTCCCGTAGCGGTATAGATGGCCAGCTGAAGTTTGGCGTCCACCAGAGCTTCGTGCGACTTCTGGGCAAATTCGGTAGACATAATGTCAGCGGCTCGCCAGCACCTCGGCCAGATGCAGCGTGCCGATATCGGACCCCGCCCGCGTGAGAGCGCCTTGAATCTGCATCAGGCAACTCGGATCCGCCGACACCACCGTGCTGGCGCCGGTCCGCTGGATCGCGTCGATTTTGGTGCGCGCCATGGCGCCCGAGAGTTCGGAGAATTTCACCGCGAACGTGCCGCCGAAACCGCAGCATTCCTCCGCCGGCGTCATCTCGCGCAGTTCCAAGCCGCGGACGTGCGCCAGCAGACGGCGGGGCGCGTCCTTGACGCCCAGCTCGCGCAGTCCGTGGCAGCCATCGTGGAACGTCACCACGCGCTCCAGGCACGCGCCGACATCTTCCACCCCGGCGACCTGCGTGAGAAACGTGGAGAACTCCCAAACGCGCTTTTCGAGCGCATGTACGCGCGCCAACGTTTCGGGCTCCTTGTGGAACAGCTCCGCGAAGTGGTGGACGATCATAGCGGTGCAGGAACCCGAAGGCACCACCACCGCCTCGCTCGCTTCGAAAGTATTCAGGAAGTGGCGCGCCACGGTCCGCGCCTCGTTGCGATATCCGCTGTTGAATGCCGGCTGCCCGCAGCAGGTCTGGTCTTCCGGAAAATCCACCTGGCATCCGGCGCGTTCCAGGACGTCGGCCATCGCCATGCCCACCTGTGGGAAGAGCTGGTCCACCATGCAGGTCACGAACAGCGACACCCGTCTACCCATGCAGTGAACGATTGTATCAGGTGGGACATGCTTCAGCTTGTCCGGCGAGCGAAGCTCGCCCTTTTGCAAATGTTGGAGCTTCTCAGAGGACAAGCTGAAGCATGTCCCACATCGTCTTACTTCGCCGCCCGCATGGCGTAAGCGCGATTCGAGTCCTTCAGCAGAGATTCCGCCTTCGGCATATTTTCGATCGCCGCCAGCACTTCCTCGTCGGATCGATCAATGGCCTGGTCGGCGACCTTTTTGCTGTAGGCCCGGAACAGGAACTCGTGGCGGATCTTGTCGCGCATCCAAGTCTGGTTGGCGGCCCATTCCGCATCGGTAAACGCAATCTGCTTGGAATGCAGATATTCCTTGAAGCTGTTCAGCACGTCGGTATCCGGCATCCAGCTTTCGCCGGCAACCGTGGCCTTGCGCGTTCCGAAGTAGTGGCCGGTGAAGTGCCAGAAGATGTCCTGCAACGGTTGGCCTCCCGTGGTGAGGACGTGGCGCTGGAACATATTGTAATGCAGAGCCGGGTACTTCTCATCGGGCGTGATGCCGCCGCCGCCGTACACTTTGCGGCCGCTATCGGTGGACTTTACGTCGTCAGTGGGGGCCGGAGTGTCTCCCTTCGGCCGTGCGGTGTAGTATTCCAGCATCGAGGTGTGCGAATAGTCGCGCTGAATCAACCGGCCGCTGGGGGTGTAGTAGTGCGCGATGGTGAGCAGCAGCGCGGAACCGTCCTGCAGCTGGAATTGCGCCTGCACCAACCCCTTGCCGAAGGTGGTTTCACCCATGATGAGCGCGCGGTCGTGATCCTGCAACGCCCCCGACACGATCTCGGAGGCCGATGCGGATTCACGATTCACCAGCACTACCATGGGGTACTTGAGCGCGGGGTCCTTGGAATCCTTGGCTTTGGCCTTGTACGTCTGGTCGGCGTCCACCCTGCCGTGCTGCGAGACAATCACCTGGCCGTCGCGCAGGAACCGTCCGGCCAAAAAAACCGCTTCGTTTACCAGGCCGCCCAGGTTCCCGCGCAAATCGAGAACCAGCGAATTGACCTTCGATTCGTCCAGAGCTCTCATGCCGGCCTGCACGTCATGTTCGATATTGGAGGCTTCGAATGTGCTCACTCCCAGATAGGCAACCCCGGGCTTCAGCCAGAAACAATCCACCACGCTGGTCTCGATGGCGTCGCGCGTCACCGTCGTGGTGTAGGGCTCCGTCGCGCCTTCGCGGCGGACGCTCACCCGCACCTGTGTTCCGCGCGGACCGCGCAGCATGTCAGCCACCTGTTGCGTGTCCATCCCGGTGGTGTCCTTACCGTCCACCGCCGAAATCCAATCGCCGCGCCGCAAATCCGCGTTGGAAGCCGGAGAGCCGGGGAAAGGCTCCATCACGACAACTTTCGGTCCGTCCACCGTGATCTGCATGCCGACGCCGTAATAATGCGCCTGCTGCTTGCGCATCATTTCCTTGTATTCCTTCGGCTCAATGAAGTTGGAATGCGGGTCGAGAGCATGGAGCATGCCGGGGATCACGCCGGCGTAAAAGGTATTTTCGGTACTCACCGGCTCGGCCGCGTTCTCCTGCACCAGTGCGAAGGCCGAAGTGACCGACTTCACCGCGGGATCGAGATCGTCCCCGCCAGGCGTGGCGGCACGAGCCAGAATTCCGGGACCGTAAAGCGGCGCTAGAACGGCTGCCGATGCAACCACCAGGGCGGCTAGGAGTGTTTTTTTCATTTTCATGTTTTTGCCGGACGGTGGAAAAGACGAATCGCATCCACCCAGAGTCTTAGACTTTGACGGCGCCCCCTATAGAAATGGTAGCAGAGAAGGAAACCTTCGGAATTCCGCTCCACGTATTCCCATGATACGCGCCCTTCCCGCCGGTTGCAAAAAGCACGGTTAGCCGGTTACAGAACCGCGGCCCGCGAGGTGCGGCGGACGCCCACGTCCGCGCCGGACCCCCAGGTCCGGCCCTCCAGCTGGTTTTTTCAACCCCGCCCTCAGCGGTAACCCATGGGCGCCTGCAACGCCAGCATGGCGTCTCCGCCACTGCCCTTGTCTTTTCCCCAGGTTTTATAGAGGCCAAGATAACCATATTGCTCGGTTCCCCCTGCAATAGAATGGCCATACGCGAACAGGAATTGCCAGCCGGGCGACTTAAAGTGATAGTAGCCGCCGGCGTCAATCAGAGTAGAAGCCTGTGTCTGCGGAGTGGCGAGCCCCTCTCGCGCGTGGGAGAAGACTTCCACCGACAGTTCCAACCTCTCGCCGATTTCCCGCTTGACCAGATAGCCGCCATAGAGATAATCGCGATACTGGTCCTGTTTATTGATGACGTATCCCACGCCGCCGACCAGACTCCAATGCCCGAATTCCTTTTCTACCCAAATCGGCACTTTGTACCATAGCCGGCCGGCGCCCAGACCCTCAGAATAATTGCCGGTGGGAACCTCGAACATGACGAACGTCCCAACCTGCGGGCGGCGCTTGCTTTGCTTCACGAAAGCGTACTTCACGCCCAGTTCCATGTCCGTCAGGCCGAACGCGCTCGGGCCCTGCCCAGCGGGAGCGTAGAGCGGATTGTTGGACGGCACAATCGCTCCCAACGGCAAGATCGCGTGCAGCTGCACGTTGGGCAAAGCTCCCCAGTTGAATTCGAACGCCGGCCCGGTTGGATCGATCTCCACCCGGGTAGCTGCCAGGGCGCCGAAGACATAGGCCTCGTAATGCCCCAGCGGCACCGGTGACGGGTCGTCTGTTTGGAACGGAGGCCCAGCCTGAGCCCAAAGGGCCGGTGTCGCGACGAGAGTCAAGAGGCAAAGTTCTATTTCAGTACAACGGGCCATAGCCCTACCCTTTCGACACAATCGCGCCCCATTCCTCGGGACTCACGTCAGCCACCGACTGCGAGAACGTCCAGCGGTAGCCGGCCAGATCTTCCACGCTATATTGCCGCTCCCCGAACTCGCAGGTCCGCGGAGCACTGACAACGCTAGCGCCGAATTGCCGCGCCCGTTCGTAGTGCGC
>Ga0182013_10000122_pt1 | contig 96827 bp, 51 predicted proteins | sample 612S2MmetaG_FD_120487 | JGI IMG/M metagenome (GOLD analysis project Ga0182013, IMG submission 120487) | Permafrost microbial communities from Stordalen Mire, Sweden - 612S2M metaG | ecosystem: Environmental > Terrestrial > Soil > Wetlands > Permafrost | place: Sweden: Stordalen | collected...
ACGCGTTCCAGAAACAACCGGCTCAACTCCAGACTCACCCCAGGCAGGCAGGCAAACTCAGCCACGTTTTCGCCATCGACCTCCAGCGCACTATAAAGATAACCCCACTCATATTTGGTCTGATAAGGTGCGGTGGGACGCAGCCCCTTCAAGGTCCAGCATTTGCGCACCACCGGTCTTGAGTTCCGCTATCCAGTTGAAAGACTGGCGGCGGCTGATGCCCACTTGTTCGGCAATCTGCGCCGCGGTGAGCTGACCACTGCAAGCCAGACGCATCGCCAACAGGCCCTGCTAGTGTAGTGTTCATTAAATGAGGGGTCATAATTATGCTGCGGTGGCCTGCGCTGCCCGCGCTCTGGCAATCTTGGCCAGAATTTCCTCGCCCTGCTTTTTCCACACATATCGTTTGGGTGCCAGGTTGCGCTCCGCCAGATAGGTTTCCATCGCCCGCACCAGTTCCGGCACGCTCCCAAAACTGCCTTCCCGCACCACATCTTCCGTCAAGTCCCGGAAGAAGCGCTCGACCAGATTGAGCCAGGAACTGCTGGTCGGGGTGAAGTGCAGGTGGAAACGCGGATGCCGCGCCAGCCATGTCTTGACCGCCGGATGCTTGTGCGTGGCGTAATTGTCGATGATGAGGTGAATCTGCAAGCCGGGGGGCGTTTCCCGTTCGATCATCTTGAGGAAGGCCAGCCATTCCTTGTGGGTGTGTTGTTCGGCGGTGCGGCTGAGGATTTTGCCATCCAAATAAGACAGGGCGGCAAACAAGGTGACGGTGCCGTGCCGGATATGGTCATGGGTGCGCGTTTGGATGTGGCCCACGCCCAGGGGCAGCCCCGGTTGGGTGCGTTCCAGTGCCTGGCATTGGCTCTTTTCATCACAGCAGAGCACCAGCGCCTTGTCCGGTGGGTTCAGATACAGCCCAATGACGTCCCAGAACTTGGCTTCAAACTGCGGGTCGCTGGACAATTTGAAGGTGCGCGTCAGGTGCGGCTTGATGTCGTTGGCCTGCCAAAGCGCATGCACGGTGCCGATCGAAACTTCAGCCGTTCGAGCCATCGAGCGCACACTATGCCGGGTCTTGCCTTTGGGTGGGCGCGTGGCCTGGGTGAGAATGAGTGCGCGACTCTCTTCCGAGAGCGAAGGCTTGCGTCCCCGCCCGCCGGCGTCCGTCAATCCAGCCAGCCCCAGCTTGCGAAAGCGCCCGCACCACTTGGACACGATCCGACGGCGTACCCCCACGCGGTGGGCTGCCTCCTGCTGCGATAGCCCGTCGGCGCACGCCAAAAGAATGCGAGCCCGCTGCACCGTCCGCTGCGGCGTCGTTGAGGCACGCACTAATGATTCGAGTTCCTTCCGTTGAGCGGAATCCATCTCCAAACCGCGCACAGGTCTTGCCATGCCCCAAAGTAGCAAAGATAAATTGCTTCTGTCCACCTATTTCTTGAACACTACACTAGCTAATAACGTCTTTACAACTGGCCAAGGCTTCCGTGACTTCTTTTGCCAGATCGGGTCGGTTGAGATGAAATCGTTTCGGCATGCCCAGTTTTTAACCTCGCCAGCTAACTAGTGCGATGTCGAACTGGAATTTCCCACAGGAACTGGTTGTGGCTAAAGGGAAGTCGCAGGTGGAGATATTCGCCCATTTTTCGCAGATTTGGGGTTTTGATGAGATACGCTCTAACTCGAAATTAAAGGAGGCAGCTGTTTTTCCGCGCCTCGTGCAGAAGGCCGCCATAATGTTATGATCCCCCGGATTCCTGGGCGAAAGGGTTGGCTGTTTATGGTCGTATGAGAACAAAAGATGTCGAGAGTAATTCCTTCCCAGAGTCCTATTGATGGGTGTAAAATTCAAGCAACGTGAGATATCACCGAGGGTAAAGCGCTTAACGTCAAAAATCAAAATAAGTTCGGTACGCTTGGTCAATTCGAGCTCGGCTCCCGCTGTAATGAGATTCAGAAGTTATTGCCCGGTGCTCGGTTGTTTGGCCATGATGATCATCATGGCGAGACTGAATTCGGTTGCTGCCGCCAGCATGACGCCTATTAGCGTCACGGGCTTCAACCGCGATCTGGTCGTCGAGAGTTCCGCGTCCGGACCGCCTTATTCCAGTTCAGCCGGGGAATTTAATCCCGCCGAGGGTAACGCTTATTATGCGCAGGGATTGCCGGGTTTCAGCCAGGGATTGCCTCCTGCCGGCTCTTTCACCAGCGCAACTGGTGACGGCACGGTTTTTCAATTTCAGCCTTACACCAATTTCAATGCGCTGGTGCTCAGCAGCGAAACGGGATTGGCCAATGGCATCTTGACGCTGGCAACCCCGGCGGTTTACAGCAATATCGCGGTAATCGCCAATGCTGCGAATGGAAACAGCACCGGTACTGCGAGCCTGACACTGCATTTCTCCGATGGCAGTTCCTACACCACCACTTATAACGCGCCGGATTGGTTTACCACCACCAGCAACATCGCCCTCTCGGGCGTCGGGCGGGTAAACCTCAATTCTGGGTCTACGGATACCGCCGGAACGAGCAATCCCCGATTTTATGAAACCACGGTGAATCTTGGCGCCATGCTGGGCGCGTCCAATAAACCCCTGGCCAGCTTGACTTTTGCCATGGCTCCTGGAGGTAAAGCCGGTGGTCTGGCGGGGGCCACCGGAATTTATGCGGTCAGCGGTTCGCTTGCTTATCAAGCGCCGGTGACGATCATCAGCGAACCAGCCAGCGTTTCCGTTCTGGAGTTTGGAACGGCCACTTTTTCAGCCACCGTCTCGGGTCAGCCGTCGCCGTCGTTACAGTGGTATCAAAATAGTAACGCCATTGCCGGCGCCACTAATTTATCTTATACCATCAGCCCGGTCGCCATATCCAATAACAATGCGCTCTTCTACCTAATAGCCGCAAATGTGGTAAGTAACCGTACTTACACTGCGACTAGCAGTGTGGCGACGCTGACCGTCACGCCGGTAATGACTCCGGTTGCCCTTACTGGCTTCAATGAAGATGTAGTCGTCGAAAGCACTGCCAGCGGACCGCCTTACACGACGTATGCCTCGGAAATGAACGCGGGAGAAGGAACGGCGTTTTACCAAAGCGGCTTGCCCGGCACGTCCTACGGTCTGCCGGCATCCGGCTCCTTTCTCAGCGCAGTGGACGGCACCGAATTTCAATTCCAACCATACACGGCAAGCAATGCACTTATCTTGAGCAGCGATACCGGGCTCAGTTCCGGAACTTTGAAGCTGAATTCTCCGGCGCAATATCAGTCCATCGCCATCCTGGCGAACGCCGGCGATGGCACCAGCACGGGAACAGGACTGTTGACGTTGAATTTTACCGACGGTTCATCCGCCACTGCGAGTTACAGCGCCCCGGATTGGTTCTACAACTCGCCTTACGCTTTGGCAGGCACGGATCGGATCAATCTAAGCACGGGCGCGACTGATGGCGGCCCGACCAATCCCCGGTTCTATCAGACTTCGATCAACCTCGTCACGTTGCTCGGCGTATCCAACAAACCGTTGGCCAGCCTTGTTTTCGGCGAATCGGGCGCCACCTCGACCGCCATTTACGCTGTCAGTGGTTTGCTCGCTCCACCATCACCGCCGGCGTTCCTTAGCGGACCGTCCAACGCAACGGTGGTCGAATTGAACCCGGTGACATTCACGGCATCGGTCTCGGGAAATCCTGGGCCTGCGCTACAATGGTATATGAACGGATTTGCCATTTCCGGCGCGACCAATTTTGCTTATACCATCCCCGCAGTTCCGTTGGCCGAAAACGGGGCCTTATTCAAAATGGTGGCCTCGAATATCCTCACGAATGTCAGCTACACCGTTACCAGCAGCGTAGCGACATTGACGGTCATCGCTGACACCAACCCGCCAGTTCTGTTGGGCGCCTTTTCGCTGGGCTTGAGCCAGGTGCAAGTCGGTCTGTCAAAACGCATTACCGCGGCGACCGCCACAAATATTGCGAACTATTCGCTCACGGGCACGAATGGAGCCGTGACCGTTCTTAGCGCAGTGCAGGACGCTTCGCAAAGCAACGTGGTACTAACTGTCGCGGGACTCGTGGACCAGGCTCCATACTCCTTACTGGTGAATAATTTGACGGACCAGACGAGCCGCGGCAACGTGATCGCCCCCAATTCGCAAGCCAGTTTCACAGCCAGCATTTATCTTCTGACTTCCATCGGCAACCCCTCCTTTCCCGGCAGCCAGATGGCAGGTAATGACGGCCTTACACTCACGGGTAGTGGGACTGCCATCGGCGGGACCAGCGATCAGTTCCAGTTCAGTTCTCGCACCGTTTCAGGAAATTTTGACATCGCGGTTTGCCTGTCAAGCTTGAGCTTGTCCGACACCTGGGCCAAGGCTGGATTGATGGCGCGAGAGGCTCTATCACCAGGGGGAAGATTTGCGGCGTCTCTGGCGACGCCTGTAATCAACGGCTGTTTTTTTGAATGGCGCGACCCGGCCAGCAGCAGCGACCAGAGCGCCGGCAGCTTCCCGGATAATTACCCGAATACCTGGCTGCGCCTGAACCGGGTGGGCAATGTATTCAGCGGTTATGCCAGTTACGACGGCCAGACGTGGACATTGCTCGCCAGTCAAACCATTGCCATGTCCAACCAGGTTTACCTCGGATTTGCCGTGGACAGCGACCAAAGCAATCAAGTGATCACGGCTCAGTTCCAGCAGATAACCAACACTTCCACAAATGCGGTTGTCGGCATGACGGCGTCTCCTTATGAACCTTTGGCCGCTTGCAGCCGGACGACACCAATCGTCTTCTCAGAGATCATGTGGAAACCAGTTCCCCGCGCCGATACCAATAACTGTGAATTCCTGGAAATCTTTAATTCTAATCCATGGTTCCAGGACATCAGCGGTTACCAAATCGTTTGTGCCGATATGAATTATACTTTCCCGCCGGGCACGGTTCTGGCGGGAGGCGGTTTTCTCGTTGTCGCCTCATCGCCAGGAAGCATTCAAAATGTTTACGGCATAACGAATGTAGTGGGACCTTACAATGGCAGCCTGAAACATTCCGAAACTCTCCAATTGATTGATGAGCACGGATCCATTCTTCTAACCGCGCCTTACTCTGACACGTTCCCCTGGCCGGTTGCGGCCGGTGGAACCGGGCATTCGATTGTCCTGGCAAATCCAAGTTATGGCGAAGGCGATCCGCGCGCCTGGACCATTAGCGACATCGTCGGCGGCTCGCCGGGCCAGATGGAATCCTTCCACCCCAGCCGGTTGCGAAATGTGCGTATCAATGAATTCCTGGCGCATTCTGAAAACCCCGCCGTGCCGCAGTTCATTGAACTCTATAATCACAGCACCAACACGGTGGATATTTCGGGGTGCATTCTGACGGACAATCCTGCGACAAATTCGTTTGTGGTTCCGCTAGGAACCACCATCGGCCCGGCTGGCTTCATCAGTTTCAACCAGACCCAGTTGGGTTTCCAGCTCAACGGAACAGGCGACACGATCTATTTCATCAAGCCCGACGGCAGCCGAGTCTTGGATGCGGTACAATTTGAGCCGCAGGCGGATGGCGTTTCTTTTGGACGGTGGCCGGACGGGGCGAATGACTTTTATCCATTCACGGCGGCTACACCGGGCACCAACAACAGCGCAATTGTCATCGGCACCGTCGTCATCAATGAATTGATGTACGACCCCATCAGCGGCAGTGATGCGGACCAATATGTTGAGCTTTACAACACCTCCACAAACGCAGTCAGCCTCGCGGGATGGCAGTTTACTTCAGGGGTCAAGTTCACTTTTCCAACCAACGCATTCATCGCCGCCAATGGCTTTGTCGTGGTGGGGGGAGATGTAACGAACCTGCTTGCAAAATATACGAATCTGAGCGCGGTCAATACTTACGGCAATTTCAGTGGAAAATTATCGCACAGCGGTGAACGTGTGGCACTGGCGCAGCCTGAGTCGTATTTCGGAACCAACATCTCCGTGGTCGAGGATGAAGTCACTTTCGGGACGGGCGGACGTTGGGGTCAGTGGTCGTCCGGCGGCGGCAGCAGTCTGGAATTGATTGACCCTCATTCCAATCACCGTCTCGCAGCCAATTGGGCGGACAGCGATGAATCCCAGAAATCGACCTGGGTGCTGGTTCAAAACACCGGGGTGCTCGACAATGGGGCCAATTATGAATCGTACATCGCGCACGGGCAATTGGGCATTTTGGACGTCGGCGAGTGCCTGGTGGACAATGTCAACGTTACTTACGAAGGGACGAATTACGTTTCCAATTCCAGCTTTGAAACCGGTTTGACCAATTGGTCGCTCCAAGGATGCTGCGTGCAATCTTCGCTTGAGAGCCCCGGCTATAACAGCAGTTATTCGCTGCACATCCGCAGCACCGACAAGTTCTGGCCGGCCGAAAACACCTGCCAGGTTGCGCTGAATCCCAATCAAATGGTTGCTGGTGATGTGGTGACTCTCAGTTATGAAGCGCGATGGATTCACGGTTGCGCCGAACCGGATTTCCGGCTCAATGGCAATTGGCTGGAGGCGACCACGGTATTGCCCATCCCCTCGAACCTCGGCACTCCTGGCGCCCGCAACAGCGCTTATATTACCAATGCCGGGCCCGCGTTGTATTCTGTAACCCACTCGCCGGCGGTTCCCGCTGCCAATCAGTCGGTGGTCGTCACCGCGAGCGTCCATGATTCGGACGGCGTGCAAAGCCTCACATTGTATTATCGGATTGATCCCAACACGAATTACTCCAGCGTGGTGATGAATGACAGCGGCACAAATGGCGACACGATCGCGCATGACGGAATATTCAGCGGGACAATTCCAGGTCAGGCCGCGAATACACTCGTTGCGTTTTATTTATCGGCGCAGGACAACCGCGGCGCCACCACACGTTTTCCGGTTCTGCTCACCGATAATTCACCAATGCGAGAATGCCTCGTCATGTTTGGAGATGGAAATCCAGGCGGCAGCTTTGGCGTTTATCACATGTGGCTGACGCAGTCCAACGTGACGCGCTGGGGCAATCTGGCCGACTTGAGCAACGAGGGAAACGATTTCACCTTTGTTTACGACAATAACCGTATTATCTACAACGCGCTGGGGCATTATTCCGGCAGCCCTTTCCATCAGGAGTTCGACACGCCGATCGGCAATCTTTGCGCTTACAAATGGGTCTTCCCGGAAGACGACCAATTTCTGGGGGCAACGGATTTCAACAAAATCCACCAGCCCGGTAACAGCCCGGGAGATGATCCCAGTTTGCAAAGGGAACAGACAAGCTGGGCCTTCATGCGCGCGCTGGGCGTACCTTGGGGCTATCGTCGTTATGTGGCTGTTTTCGCCAACGGAAATCGCCGCGGCATTTTGATGGAGGATGCGCAGGTTCCGGACAGTGACATGGTCAAACAATATTTCCCAAGCGACACCGGAGGCTTCCTCTACAAGATGCAACCCTGGTTCGAGTTTGCGCCAGCTCCTTCCGGGTATGCGATCGGCACGACGGCGGAGGCATACGTCTATCTCCTGCCCTACACCACCACGGGCGGCGCCTTCAAAGCAACGCGCTACCGATTTAATTTTGAGATCCGCCGCACACCAGACACCTACAGTGACTTCACCAACGTCTTTTCATTGATCACTGCCGCCAACTCATCATCCAGCCCCAATTACGTCGCGAACCTGGAAAACATGGCGGACATGGAGGAGTGGATGCGCGTGTTCGCGGCCAATCATGCGGCCGGGAACATCGATGCGTTTGGCACCGAGATAAGTCAGAATATGTATGGGTATATCGGAGCCGGCGGCACCAAATTCACACTCATGCCCTGGGACTTGAATATTGACTTGGGAGGGCCTCAATCATGGGGTCCAGGGCAGAATTTGCTGGTCTATGACACGGCGGATTCAAATCTTGGGCAAATCTATCAGACGCCGGCCTTCCTGCGCATGTATTGGCGCGCCCAACAAGAATTGGTCAACGGCCCTCTCAATGTGAATTTGGTCACCGGCAATCTGGTCAATGCGAAATACAATGCTTTCGTCGCCAACGGTCTCAGCGTTGAGAACCCGAATATTGCCCTGCTTCCATGGATCGAACAGGCGCAAACCAGTATCGCTTCACAACTCGGTGCTGTGAACGCTTCCGCCTTTTCGGTCAATCCCACCGTCGTGGTGAGCAATGATGTCGCCTACATCACCGGCGTCGCACCCGTGAATGTTGAAACTGTTTGGATCAATGAGGCAGCGTGGCCCATTACCTGGACCACGCTTACGAATTGGATTACCGCTGTGCCGCTTCAATCGGGCACCAATTTATTCACTGTGACCGGCGTGGATGTGACGGGTCAGCCTGTCCCCGGCGCCGCTGGAAGCGCCTCAGCCAACTTTAGCCAGCCTTCACCCGCTTACGCCGGACAGATTGTCATCAATGAAATCATGTATGACCCGACGGTGACCAATTCCCAATACGTGGAGTTGTACAACAACTCAAACACCAATACGTTCAGCCTCTCGGGCTGGCAACTTCAGGGAGTCGGCTACACTTTTCCGGCTGGCTCGGAAATCGGTCCGAATCAATTTTTGATCCTTGCCGCCAATGGCCCGGCATTTGCCGATGCCTACGGCGCGACCATTCCCGTCTTCGATGAATTTCCCGGAACACTGCGTCCGCCGCAGATTCTGGCCTTGCTGGATGCCGGCAGCAATATTGTGGCCGAAGTGCTGTATGAAAATGTTGCCCCCTGGCCGTCGGGTGCGAATGGCGGTGGCGCGGCCTTGGAGTTGGTGGATCCGACCAAGGACAACTGGCGAGCCGGTAACTGGCGGGGCGCGTCGTTGAGCCCCGGCCAGACGAACGCGGCTTACGCCACCTTGCCCGCATTCCCGCCGCTTTGGATCAACGAAGTCCAGCCATTGAACATCAATGGAATCATGAACAGCGCCGGGCAACGGGCGCCCTGGATCGAACTCTACAATCCCACAACCAACGGCGTCTCCCTCGCCGGTCTTTATCTCTCTGACAATTACACCAACCTGACCAACTGGGTTTTCCCGTCCGGCAGCAGCATCAATCCGGGCCAGTTCAAGATTATCTTTGCCGATGGTCAGACCAACCTTTCCACGCTGTCGGAGCTGCACACCAGCTTCTCGCTTCCGGTCGGCTCGGGCTCATTGGCATTAAGCCGGCTTTACAACGGACAGCCGCAGGTGCTGGATTACCTGGATTACGCCAGCCTGTTGCCCAACTATTCCTACGGCTCCTTTCCTGACGGCCAAAGTTTTTATCGGACGGCATTCTTTTATGCTACCCCCGGAACGACCAACAATGGCGCCATACATGATGCGGTGGCCTACTTCACATTGAATTCAGTTTATAGGCAGAATTTCGATTCGCTGCCGGATCCGGGCGCGACCACAGTGCAGAGCGACAATCCCGTCAACGTCAACGGGACAAATTATACCCCGGCGAATCCTTTGGATTTTGCCGCGCCGATTTCATCCGGCGGACTTGGCTTGGCAGCCACGATGACGGGGTGGTACGGATTGGCTGCCTCGACTATGAAACTGGGCGCCAGCGCCGGTGATCAAAGCACAGGAGGCATCATCAGCTTCGGCCCGACGGACAGCGAAGCGACGAATCGCGCGCTTGGACTTTTGGCCACCAGTTCCACCGGCGCGACCGCCTTTGGGCTCAGCCTGATCAATGAAACCACCAATATCATTGATGTCATGACGCTGTCCTTCACCGGAGAACTTTGGCGCGAGCAGCCCAGCGCCAAAACACTCTCGTTCTCCTATTATATTGATCCGACTGGAACAAACGCTTTCACCGTGGCATCCGGTTTGTTGCTTCCGTCCTTGAATGTGAATTTCCCGGCCAATTCGTTCACAGCCGAAGACGGCACTCAGTCCACCAACCAAATTCAATTGGGCGTGACCAATCAAACCATTCTGGCCTGGCCACCGGGTGCCGCTCTGTGGCTTGTCTGGCAGATGACCAACAGCGCCGGGAACAGCCAGGGCTTCGCCATTGACAACCTGTTCTTCTCGGCCAATTCGTTGCCAGTTCCGCCGCTCATCGAAGGCCAGCCACAAAGTCAGGACGATTTCAGCGGCACCGGGACAACTTTTACAGTCAGTGCGACCGGCAATTCCACCCTCAGCTATCAATGGCAGTTGAACGGGACGAACTTAGCCAACGCCACCAACAGCAGCCTCGTGCTTCCGAGCCTCACCTCGGCGAACCAGGGAACGTATGACGTGCTGGTCACCGATGCCACCGGCACTTCAGAAAGCCAGCCTGCCATTCTCACGGTGGTTTTCCACTCTTTGGTGGACTACTCGAACATTGGTTCCATTTATACGCAGAATTTCGACAGCCTTCCCGTTCCCGGCGCGACAACGGTGGACACTGGCAATCCAGCCGTTATCAACGGGATCACCTACGCGCTTCCTGACCCGGCGGATTTTGGTTTTCCCATCCAAGCCACGGGCGCCAATGGCGGTTTGGGATTGATCAACACCATGCCCGGTTGGTACGGCTATGGAGCGACGGCGATGAAAATGGGCGCGAGCGCCGGCGACCAGACTACGGGCGGAATCGTGAGCTTTGGGCCGACTAATAGCAATGCGAGCAATCGCTCGCTTGGTTTGCTGGCGACGAGCACATCAGGTGCGACGGCCTTTGGTGTCGGGATTCTCAATCAAACGCCCAACGTTCTTACCAGCATGAGTCTTGCGTACACCGGCCAATTGTGGCGGCAACAAACCGCGGCGAAAAGCCTGTCGTTCCTCTACTATGTTGACCCATCCGGCACGAATGGGTTTGCGCCAGGCAAAGCGACAAACGCCCTGCCCGCGTTGAATGTCAACTTTGCGACCGGTTCTAAGAATGCAGGCGGAACCGCCCCCCTGGCGACAGCAGCGTTGGCCGTCACCAATCAACCCATCACCAATTGTCCGCCCGGCGGAGTGTTATGGCTGACCTGGCAAATGACCAACTCGACCGGTTCCGCGCAGGGACTGGCCATTGACAACCTGAGTTTTTCCGCCACCGGTCCCCAGCCTGTCTTAAGTATCGGAGTGACGAATTCCGCGGTCATCCTTTCCTGGCCCTCGGCGCTCACCGGTTACATCCTCCAATCTAATATTAACCTTTCAAATCCAAACGGCTGGCAGAATGTTCCCGCCACCACGCCACCCAACACCGTGACCCTCCCGCTGGGCAATACGCCGGTGTTCTTCCGGCTGAAATATTGACGGGTTTCGGACGCCCCCGAACGATGAACAGCCGCCATCGGTTCTTATGGGGCGGGCCACTTATTGTTTAAGGTTCCAATGGCTGTCTTACGCGATAGAAGCTGCCTGTGCCGCTGGTCGGTACGGTGAATGGGCTGGTTGCCGCTGGCAGGTCGTTCCAGGTTTTCAAATCGCCTGACTGTTGCAGAACGCCCGTGCCAAGCCATTGGATGGTCAACCCGGCTTTCGTCAGTACCGGCGCGAGCACAACTGGTGTGACGGTTTGCTGCATGAACGTCAGTGAAGGAATCTGAGAGGTTTGCAATTGCACCGTCGTCGCGCTGACTCCAGAAGTGGGCACATTTGAAGGCGTGAGCGTGAAGTTATTGCCCGTGAGGGTAGGTCCGTTGAAGACGGCCATGGAATCCGCCGCGGGTCCGATATCAATCGTGATCGAGAAGGGTTTGAATTTGATCGTGATTGACGCGCTGATCTTCGGGCTACTGACCACCGCGCCATTGCCCGTGTTTTGGGGTGAGCCAACCGGTGTTGTTCCGTCATAGACTTGCAATGACATGCTGGTGACGCCAAGCGGCGAAAAGTCCACAGAAGTCACGTAATTTGACTCGCCATCCTTGGTCGTGGTCACCGTCCCCAAGACTCCGTTGGTAATTGGACCGGCAGTGCCGAGGATTTCCATCTGCTCATACGCTCCGACCGCCAACCGGCCATCGGCATCCACATCCGCCCATTCAGTACCCCAGGAAGCTGTGTTTGGTAGCGCGAAGCTAACACCGTCCTGGCCGCCACTGGAAAGGTTCGTAATGTAAAAATTGGTATGATCGTAAGCGATCGAGGCATTTCCGAGACCTGTGGCTTGCAACCCCCCATACAAGATGGAAGCCGTTTCGTTTGTGATATTCATTCCAGGGATGTTGCTCATCAGGAATTGCTCGCTGCTCGCAATAATCGGCATGCTCGTTTCAGGCTCGATTTCGATCCGATCGCCTTGCACGGGCGCCTGACCGGCGAGGCTGATTGCTGTCTGCGCTCCGCCTTTATGGAACGTAATCGTTATCGAGATGGTGCTATTGGAAGAGCTGATGCCGCCGTCCAATGGCAAATGAATGAACGAGGCCAACTGACCGCTTTGACCGCCGGCTTGCGCGACGAGATTCGAGCCTGAATAGACGCGCACGGTTTCGGTCTTCACGCCCAGGTTGGAGAAGTTGGCAGTCACGGCACACCCGGCGCCGCCCTGCTTGGTGATTTTCACGAAGCCCAGGACGTCGTTGGTCACCGAGCCGCCGGTGCCGTTGATTTCCTGTTCCAAATACGCGCCGGAGGGAACAGCATTGCTCGGATCCAAATCCTGCCATTGCGCTTCAAATGTGTTCAATCCACCTGGCAGCGTGACGCCGACTCCATCCTGTCCGCTGCTACCGAGATTGATGGCGTCCAATTCGCTCGATTGCGCGACAAAGGTTGCGTTGCCAAGTGACGAATTTGTGATTCCATCAAATATAATCGGGGAACTCGATTGCTGCGTGATATCAATCGCCGGAATTCCAGATGCCTGCAAATCCACTTCCATTGGCGGATCGAATGAAACACCTTGCGGGATCAGTTGCAATTTGTCAGCGACCACCTGGATACCATTCAACGTGAGCGTTGTCGGCGCATTATGCCAGCTAATCGTCGGTCCGGTGCTGTCTATCTCGAGGTCAAACGGAAGGTTGGTGCTGGTGCCGACGGTGCTTGCCAGCCCCGTTGCCGATCCGGTGAGTATCGAGCCATCATAGGCGAGCGCGGTGAAGTTTGATGCTCCGCTGGCCGAGAAATTCGCGCTAATCGAATAAGTGTTCGCCGCGGTTTTGGCAACCGTGACCACGCCCCAGGGAGGAGGCGGGCGATTCGTCAGGCCACGAATCGGCCCGGTGATTGTCGCTGTTAAATACGCGCCGATCGCCGCGGTTCCGGCGGGATCCAGATTCTGCCATTGCGCGCCCCATGAAGTCGCTCCGGCCGGCAGCGTAAACGCGACACCATCCTGGCCGCCGCTGGTAAGATTGGAAACGTACAAAGTGCTTCCTGAAACCTGGAGCGAAGCATTGCCCAGCGCGGTTTGCGTTTGTCCGTCATACTCCGTCGGCGCGGGCGTTTCCTGTGTGATGTCGAACTCAGGAATTTGCGAACCTTGCAGGGTCACGGAGACACCCCGATGGCTCCATGGGCCATCTCCGTATCCGGGAACCAGCGCGACGCTGTTGCCCGTAAGCATCGGGCCGTTCGCGATCTGCATTGCCGCGGAGGCGGATCCGATATCAAGAGTGATTGTGAACGGCTTAAAGGTGATTTTCAAAGAGCCGGTAATTTTTGGGCCGCTGATGATGGTGCCATTGCCGGTGTTCATAGGCGAACCGACTGGAGTCATATTGTTATAAACCTGCAATGACATGTTGGTGACACCAATCGGGGAGAAGTCCGCCGTCGTTACCAGGTTTGAAACGCCCTCTTTGGTTGTTATGACGGTACCCAACACGCCATTGGTGACAGGTCCGAGGGTGCCAATAATCTGCATCACTTCGTAAGCGCCGACGGGCAGCAGGCCATCCGCGTCCACATCCGCCCATTCCGCCCCCCATGAGCTGGCGCTATCCGGGATAATGAAAGTCACCCCGTCCTGACCGCCGCTGGTAAGGTTGGAAATGATGATACTCGTGCCTCCGCCGTAGCCAATCGAAGCGGTGCCGAGAGAAGTGTTGGTCACGCCCATATATACCAGGCTCGCGTTCTCGCTGGTGATCGTCATGCCGGGGATTTGTGACGAGGCCAGTTCCAGTGCCGTGGGCGGACTCGAAAGAGCCACATCGTTCGGTGTCACCACTAAAGTGTCCCAGGCAACCGGCGGGCCGCCCGCGAAGGAACTAATTTCAATCGGCGAGGCGCCGCTTCCGCCTTTGCCGATGTCAATCGTAATGGAAATTGTCCACGGACAGCATGATGTCGTCACGCCTCCTGAACCGCCGGGTCTGGCTGTCGTCGTCATGGCTGAACCGTTCATGCCGATTGATTGGGCAACGAGAATGCCCTTCAAGAACGCTTGCGCGGTATAAGTTGATGCGAAAATTGGCGAGAAGTCCGCGGAGATCACGTAATCGCTCGCGCCGGCTTTTGTAGTGGTCACTGAGCCCAGCACGCCATTGGTGACCAGCCCGGCGGTGCCGATTAGTTCCTGCCGGAGGTAAGCACCGATCGGCAAGCCATTCGTTGGGTCAAGATCCTGCCATTCTACTTCAACGCCCGAATCAAAACCTGGCAACGCGACGGACAATCCATCCTGGCCGCCGCTGCCAAGGTTGGTGATCACGAGTTGGTTAGGAGCATTTGTAGTTGGCCCCCAGACCAAATAGGCATTGCCATTCGGATTGTTGGTCAAGCCCTGGAACACCAGGCTGGGCCACTCCCCATTCAAATTGATGGACGGAATTTGCGATGACGTAAGCTGATATGCCGTGGGTGCGCCTCCGACGATCCCGCTATTCGGCGTCAGTACCAACGTATCCCACGCCACCGCTGCGCCAGTCCCGAATGAACTTCTCGTTGACTCGGTACTTGCCCCGCCGCCTTTTCCGATGTCTATAGTCACTGAGCACGAGAATGGACAGCAGGATAATTTCAATCCACCGGTGCCTCCGGGTTTGGCCACCGTGGTTAACGCCGCGCCATTGTTGGCCGTGGTCTGGGCCACGAGTACACCGCCAAGATAAGCTTCAGCCGTGTAATTACTTGCTCCAGTCGGACTGAAATCAGCAGTGACGACATAATTGCTCACGCCGGCCTTTGTCGTCGTCACAGTTTCCAGCGCTCCGATTGAATTCGTTCCGGGCAGGGGACCCATGACCTGCTGTTGGAGGTAGGCGCCAATTGGCAACCCGTTCGTTGGATCCAAATCGTCCCAACCCAAGTCTAGAGCGACCAGGCCGGGCGGCAACGCTACGGACACACCGTCCTGTCCGCTGCTACCAAGATTCGGAATGTGGATTTTGTTGCTCGAAGTTGCAAATCCCCAATAAACCAAGGCAGCGTTGCCGAGCGACGTGTTCGTAAGGCCTTGATATACCAGGCTCGCGTTGTTCCCCGTGATGGTGATGGTTGGGATTTGTGACGCCGTGATTTGAAAGGCGCTTGCCGCGCCATTCAACGCGACATTGTCAGGCGTGAAATAAAGTTGATCGAAGGAAACGAGTTGCCCCGAAAGCGTCATCGCCGGGAGCGGCCCGAATATCCAATCCCACGTCCAGGAACCATTTTCATAATCAACTGACACTGGACAGATCGGAATGGTAAATGTGGTTCCGGCGGTGGCGTCGGCCTGCGCCACCAACGCCCCATGCAGATAGGCTTGCACCGTGAAACTGGTCGCGCCGAGCGCGGAGAAGTTTGGCGCAATGACATAGTTGCTGGCGCCTTCCTTGGTCACAGTAGTAGTGCCGAGAATGCCGTTAATAACGCCATTAGCATTCCCGACGACTTGACTTTGAAGGTAAGCGCCGATCGGCATCGTGTTCGAGGGATCCAGCGGCAAATAATGCATATCCATTCCCGACGTATTTCCGGGCATCGTAAAGGAAACCCCATCCTGACCGCTGCTGCCTAGATTCGCGACGACGAGGTTGCTGCCGGATAGGGCGATTGTGGCGTTGCCCAGCCCGATATTCGTGAGGCCCTGATATACCAGAGACGGATTCTCGCTGGTGATGGTGAGACCGGGAATAAGAGAGCCGGTGATTTGCAGGGCGATTGGCGGGCTGGAAAAAGCGACATTGTTCGGCGTCAGCACCATCGTATCCCAGGTGAATACCGAGCCCGTTCCGAAGGAACTTTGTGTAGAAGTGGCATTTGCGCCTTTTCCGATGTCAATGGTCAACGATATCGAGAACGGGCAGCAACTGAGTTTCAAGCCGCCCGAACCGCCGGGCTTGGCCGTCGCCAGAAGCGGCGCGCCGTTCATCGTGGTGGTTTGCGCAACCTCGACGCCGTCCAGGAACGCCTGCGCGGTATATGTGGACGCGCCAACCGCCGAGAAATCCGCGGCGACGACGTAATTGCTCGTGCCGACTTTTGTTGTGGTGACGGTTTCCAAGACGCCTTTGGTGACCGGGCCGGCCGTTCCTATGATTTGTTGTTCCAGATAAGCGCCAACGGGCAGGCCATTTGTCAGATCCCAATCCTCCCATTCCACTTCGACTGACGGCTTAGTGCCCGGGAAGAAAATCGTGACGCCGTCCTGTCCGCCGCTGGTCAGGTTTGAAATCACGAGATTTGTGCCATCGCTCGCGATGGAGGAATAGCCGGTGGACGTGTTTGTCAGGCCCTGGTAAACCAAACCCGCGTTCTCGGTATCAATGGTCAGGGACGGAATCTGGGAAGCCGTAAGTTGCAATGCAGTGGATGAGCTGAATGAGCTGACATTGTTCGGAGTAATCAGCAGTTCATCACACGTCACGGAAGAAGTTCCGAATCCCGTAAGCGCCGTTGCCAAAAGCCAGTGTATGGACAACGTGGGGCTGCCTTCGTCATTTTTCTGCCAGTCAATTTTTATGGGAAGGATGCCGCAAGCCGCCAACGATGCGCCATTCTGGTCGGTCGCCTGCCCCACAGGTACGCCTTGAAGAAGAGCTTGCACCGTATATGTGCTCGAAGCCATCGGCGAAAAGTCAGCCGTCATGATCCAGTTGGTGCCATTACACACGGCGCATTCTTTGGTCATGGTAACGTCGCCAAGCAAACCGTTCGTAATCCCGTTTGCTGTTCCCACAAGTTGCTCCTGAAGATAAGCCCCGACCGGCAGAGAGTTTGAGGGATCCGGCGGCTCAAATTGAATCGTCAAATCAGTCGCCTGGCCTTTCGCCGCGCCATCGGCGATGTTGGGATCAATGGCTACGGACACTCCGTCCTGGCCGCTGCTGCCGAGATTGCCCAGATAAAGGCTGGGAGTGCTGCGATCAAGCCTTTTCACGATTAAGGCGTTGCCTAGCGATGTATTGGTCAGGCCCTGGTAAACCAAACCCACGTTCTCACTTGTGATCGTCAGGCTTGGGATTTGCGAGGCCACGATTTGGAAGACTGATGGGTCAATCGTGTACGACACGTTTAGCGGACTGACGACCAAATGGTCGCACGGCAAGCTCTGTCCGCTCATCGTCAAGGTTGCGGTCTGCGAACCGGGCCATTCGTCCGAGAGCGGAGTTATGATGTCGCCGAGGTCTTTCCCGCGAGGGAACATGTTGACCGAGGCAAATGACGCGCCACTTTGGCCCGTCCCTTGTCCCACCAAGACCCCGTGAAAGTATGCCTGGACAGTATAATTGCTCGCGCCGGCTGGCGAGTAGTCCGCCGAGAGCGCATAGTTGCCACCCCCGGCCTTTCTAACGGTAAGTGTGCCCAGCACTCCGTTGGTAATGCCATTAGCCGTTCCCACTGCCTGCGATTGGAGATAGGCGCCTGTCGGCAACGTGTTCGAGATGTCCGGGTCCTGCCAGTGGATCGTCAGATCTGTCGCCGCGCCATCCGCGATGTTGCCCGTACCACCGCCGGAGCTCGCCGTAGTAGCCAGCTTTTTTGTGGTCGCTGTGACCCCATCCTGCCCGCTGCTGCCCAAATTCGAGATTACCAGATCCGCGCTCGAAACCAGAAGCGTGGCCGCGCCCAACGACGTGTTGTCCAAACCCTGGTACGTCACGGTGGCATTTTGGCTGGAGATGGTGATTGCGGGCACTTGTGAGCCCGTGAGTATGTAAGCGGTCGGCGTGGTATTCGACGCGCCGATCGGGCTGATGAATATCTGGTCGCAAGTGACCGCCTCGGTGCCAGCCAACAGCGCAGAAATTCCAAAACCGAAATCCCACGTAAACGAACCGTTCGTTGATTCATAATCCGTCGAGAACGGGCCGACCTGCGTCGTGACAATGATGATTCCTGCGCCGCCAGTCCCGCCGCCGCCGATGTTCGTCACTTGGCCGACTAAAACCCCTTGGAGATAAGCCTGGACCAGGCAATTGCTCACGCCGAGCGGAGAGAAGTCAACTGTGTAGGCATAATTTCTCGTTCCAGCTTTCGTGACTCTGGCCGACCCCAAGACTTCGTTGATGCCGTTTCCGGATCCTGTCTCCTGTTCTTGCAAATATGCGCCGACCGGGAGCGTGTTCGACGCATCAAACTGGGTGATGTGAAGGTCCAGCGCCGTCATGTTCGGCTGCCACAAAATGGTGACTCCGTCCTGCCCGCTGCTGCCGAGGTTGGTGACGACCAGGTTGGAGCCGGAGGTCTGGATGATCCCATTACCCGTACCAATGTTTGTGAGCCCCTGGTAAACCAAACTCCCGATCGGCGTCGAACCGGTTGGCACGTTAAAAAGAGCGGCCTGGCCGACACCCAACGTTGGCGTATTGAGCGACCATCCTTTCGTCGTGTAAGTATTTGTGTCAAAGCTGGCGCCGTTCCAGATCAATACCTGCGCGCCATTTTGGGCAGCATAGCCGGTTATCGTTTCGTAAGTGCCGAGGTCGTTGGTCTGGCGACTTAGCAAATTTAATTTACCGAAACCGCAAGGCAATGGGACGGGTAACACAGGAACATGCGGCGTGCCTCTGAAGGTAAGGGTTTTTGAATTGGCGCTGATATAAAATGCGCCCTCGCCCGGCGATAACGTTCCTTGGGACGTTGAGACGCCGTTGCTGTCGTCATAGCCGCTTGGACTGCCTGAGTCGGCGATCCAGGTTTGATAGCCACCACCGCAGACATATTTCAAAATCTCATCGCCATCCGTGGCGTTGGTGAAAACTTCGCTAAAACTGTTGCTCCCCTGGTCCAGTTGATTGGCCAGGAGTATGGTTTGACCGGCGGAAACAGAGACCGAATAGCTCTGCTGGGCTTTGGCGCTCCAGGCCTGCAATGCGATGATCACCAGACCGCAACCAAGAATTCTGTAAAGACGGATTTTCATAATTTTTATTTCCACACCGTTTCGTTGAACCGAATAAATAGGAAATTGCCTCTCCGGCAATCACGACCCTAGAAATCCACCATTGAATTGGGCACTCATTGCTTTCCTTACGGAAGTGGAGGAAAAGGTTGCGCGGAAAGATTGTGAAGAATTGAATCGGACGGCGGCTAATCTTCTGCGGGCGGCGGCGCGTGGAATAAATGGAATGCCCCTGACGTATCATCGGTTCCGAACCATGTCCCGTCGCGTGAAAAGGCGACGTGGTCAAAACGGGTTGCCGGCGGCAACGTCATCAATATTCCCAATTCGCGATCGGTGGGAAGGTTCCACAGCCTCATCTGGCCGTCCATCGAGGCGGCCACAAGCATTCGACCATCGGGGGCGTAGGCAATGGCGTCCAAATAATCGGCCTCACCGCGAAGCCGGATTATCGGTCCCCTCATATGTTCATTCCAGAGGTTGACCGCGAGTCGCTGCCCGGTGCCCGCGGTGGCGACCTGCGATCCGTCAGGCGCCACTGCGCAACGGATCGGATACGCCGCCCCCAGATCCGTGCCGCCAATCTCCCGAAGCTCGGCCACGGACCACATCTTCATGTTGACATGGGCGCTCGTGGCGGCGAATAGCGAGTGTCCATTGGCAGAAAATGCCAGCGTATCAACCGCCCATAAACGATTCGCCGAGTCGAATACATGACGTGCCGCGTGAAGAAGTTTTCCGGAACTGGCGTCCCAGGTTGCGACCGAACCATCCGCATGCCCGGTAGCGGCGAGAGCGCCGTCCGGACTCAATTCCACCGCGGCACACGCCGAGTCAATTCCTACGAGTGGAATCTTCGTCTGCATATTTCCGTTCGCCGGATCAATCAGAGAAAGCACTGCGGGCCTATTGCTGCTGCCCAGCGTTACAGTGAGCAGGGAGCCGTTCGAGAACATGGCCGCGCTTTGGAATTGGGGCGCGCGCCATTCATTGAGTAATCGCGCATCCGCCAAATTCCACAATCGCGCAAACCCGTTCGTCCCTTGGGTCACGAGAAAACGATTGTCCGACGAAATTACAAAAGGCCCATGCGCATTCGTGATTCCGGGCGGTTGGGCGGGCGCTTCTACATCCCATAGGCGGACGGTCCCATCGAAACTGCCGCTGACCAGTTTGCGGCTGTCCGGTGAAAATGCCAGTGACGAAACCACCGCCCGATGCCCACGAAGTGCCCGGATTTCCTTACGGTTCGCAAAATCCCACAGGCGAATCACTTGATCAAATCCGCCCGAGGCAAGCAATTTGCCGTCGGGAGAAATTGCAACCGCCAGAATGCGTCCGTTTGGGGCGTGTAATTCTCCGCAGAGTTTCTGGGTCTTCACATCAAACAAATCAATCTTCGGCCCCGTGATGCTCGCAGCCGCAATCAATCCACCGTCAGGCGAAAAGGCCAAGTGGATGACGTAAATGTCCTTCGTTTCGATTGAAGCCAGGGTCTCTCCATCGGCGACTGACTGAAGAACCAACTGGCGCGCGACGCGGTCCCACCTGGCGAATGATTTGCCATCCGGTGCGAAACAAACCGCATCCGCACGATTGCTTGAATAGAAATGAGTCAACGCACCAGCGCGCGTATCCAAGATTCCGATCGAGGTGCGAGGGTATAAGGGATATGTGAGTGCAAGATTTGGATCAACCGGAGAAAATAACGCTGCTGTTTGATGGTTGGTTTTCAAAGTCATCAACTGGCGATCAGTCGAGAGGTCCCACATTTCAAGACCCGTCGTCATCCCGATCAACAGTTGCCGGCTGTCAGCGGAAAAAGAAGCGCTGTTCACACCATACGACGTGGCGAACGCCACGTCCGCGCTCGTGTTGGTGCCCTTTTCATCCGAGGTGAGCAATGGATTGGTATAGGTTCTTGCGAGCGACATTCTGCCTGCGTCCCACAGTCGCGCGGTTCCATCGCTGCTGGACGACACGACATACCGTCCATCAGGCGACCACGATACCGATGACACCTCACGCGTGTGCTTCGAAAATATTTTGGTCGCATCGCCTCGCACTTTATCCCATAGCCAGCGCCATTCGAATCCGCGAAGGTCATTGGACTCAATTGCGTTTGTGTCTGTCGGGACATGGGCGGCAAGCGACCTCCACGCCAGGCCGTAGTCATTCCGCTCGAGCGCATCCAACGCGAGCGTGATGTCTTCCGCGTAAAGATTTTCCGCCATCTTGCGCTCTTGAGCCACGGCGCGGTTTCTCTGCTGGGCAATCTGCGAATCTTTCACCACGAGCAGGGAGATGATTACCGCCGGCGCAAGAGCGAGCACAACCGCCAGCGCGGCGAGGGTCTGGTTGCGCCGGCACCATCGCCAGGCGCGTTCCGGCAGACCGGTCGGTCGTGCGAGAACCGGCTCGTCGTTGAGGAAACGGCCCAATTCATCCGAAAGTTCCCGCGCCGACCCGTAACGGCGCCATCGCTCCTTGTTGAGGCATTTCAAGCAGATCGTTTCGAGGTCGCGCGGAAGCAATGGATTGAGCGTGCGCGGCGGAGGCGGGTCCTGTTCCACGACCAGTTTGATTGTCTCAATTGCAGTCGCGGCTGCGAACGGCGGCCTTCCGGTGAGCATTTCGTAAAGAATCGCACCGAGCGAATAGACGTCGCTTTGGACAGTCGCCTCCGCGCCACGCCCGCTCGCCTGCTCCGGCGGCATGTAACCGGGTGAACCAATGATCGCGCCGGACAGCGTCAATTCGGAATCGTCAGTAATTATCTTGGCGAGGCCAAAATCCGCGACGCGCGGTTCCTCATTTGCGTCAATCAGGATATTGGATGGCTTAAGATCGCGATGCAAGATCTCGCGTTCGTGGGCGAATTGGATGGCATTTGCAACCAGGCGAGCAAATTCGGCGGCGCGCCGCGGCTGAAATGGACCATCATTCAAGGCCTCTGCGAGGCTGCGGCCCGGCACAAATTCCATCGTGTAATACGGCTGCCCCTCGTGCTCACCAATTTCGTACACCGAGACAATGTGCGGATGAATCAATCGTGCCGCTGCGGCCGCCTCAGTTCGAAACCGCGCCAAATCCTCCCCACGCGCAAGCGAACCACGGCGAATCAACTTCAACGCGACCAGCCGGTCGAGGCTTCTCTGGCGCGCCTTGAAAATTAACCCCATTCCGCCATGGCCAATCTGCTCCAGCAATTCATAATCACCGATTTCATGAAACGGCAGCGGCTCCGTCTTGCCATCCGGCAGAACGAGATGAATGGTTTCGTCCCCCGGCGGAGGCGGCTCAAGGGCGGCCTTCAATAGGCAGGTGGGACAAATTCCCCGATGAGCGTCCGCCGCCAGCGCCGTCCCGCAATCAGGACATATTTGCGTCGGTATCATGCCTCGGTGGCTAGTTCGACTTTGGCGGCGGAAGGGGTGGGGATGGTCGCGATGGCGCGTATTGCGGGAGCACGATGTGATGCTTGCATCGCGGGCAAGTGATGGAATAGCCGGCCAGCCGGTCGCCATAGCGGAAGCGCTGGCCGCAATTGGGGCACGAAAATGAATGTTCTTCGGATCGAGATGCCATTAAAGCTCATGCTATTCCTGAAAGATTGGGCCTCGAAGGTCGCAGACATCATCAATAAAATCATCCTCCGCCCAGCACGCGCAATAATTCACGGAGTTCTTCTTCTTCATCCCCGCCATTGGTTACGGTTTCGCCAATTTCATGGCGCAATAGCTCTCGAAAACGCTTGCGAAGCCGGAACACCATTGATTTTACCGCCGTTTCAGTCACCCCGAGCCGGGTTGCCAGCGCCGTATAGCCCTGTTCAAGCCTGTCCCCGGTCAATGTCGGTTCAAGCGCCTCGAATTTTTCAGCGTCGCCGGCAGCAACCATCTCGTCGCGCAACCGGTCCTGCACGTTGCCGATGAGCGTCATCGCCCAGCGCCGGTCATAGAGGCTATCGGGAGTCCCAACTTCGCGCGGTTCCAGGGCGAAGCGCGCTTCGGCGTCAAGTTCATCCCAGACGATGCGTTCCATCCCGCCGCCCCGCTTGAGCGTCTGGCTTCGATGCCATTCGTTCGCCATAAAATTTTTGAGCGCGGCAAGCAGGAACGTGCGAAAGCGGCCGCGTTGCCGGTCGGCGTCGTTGAGCCACTTTTTCTCCAAAATCCGGGCGAAAAATTCTTGGGTCAGATCGCGCGCTTCCTCCGCCCCCTGCCCACTGGCGCGCACGAATGCGTATAACGGGTACCAATATGTCCGGCATAATTTCTCAAGCGCATCGGCAGCATGCGGGCTTTGGCTGTCACCGGCGCGTAGGACCACGCTCCAGTGCGTGGTGGCGAATCTCCTGGATCCCATCGGATAACCAGCGTCTTCGCCGCTGTGGGATGGCCTCAAATTCATTCCAATTCCTTCACGTCTTGCGCTTCCCGGGTAAATTCTGTGATGCAAAATGATACCCAAGCCTGCTGGGCGGGCAAGATTCAATTAATGGCATTCGTCATCGAGAAATAATTAATCATATAATAGGTTTAGCGCTGACCATCGAAGAATTCGTAAAGGACCAAACGGGGGATTTTGTTTAGTGGGCTTTCAGTGTCGCCGCATGCCACCAGATGATATTTACGACTATTCCGCAATGCCTGCTTCAGACCATTTCTGAATGGGGTTCAGAAGGCCGTGAGTCCAAATCTCACCGTCCCGACCATTTTTCATTTTTGCTCAGACTGGGGATGTTTTTGCCCAGGAAGAAGGTCGTTGCAACTGCCTTGCTCTCAATTTTCAGGCAATAAAGAGCATCAAACGACCACATGGGCGCATGAAATCGTGGGCGATAAAATTCTGACCAACCTGCACCTACTGTTTTGAAATGGAACTGACGCTGGTCGGCGACGGCTGTGCCGCCTGAAGGTAGGCGCCACAAGTTTCGCGCACCACGATACGCGGAGTCAGCATCAACGTGCGCGGCGGCAAGGTAGGATTTTTGATTCGTTCTCTGAGCGCATTGAATGCGGTGATGGCGATGTCAAGGCAGGGCTGCTCCATGGTGGTCAGCGGAATGGTGAGCAGGCTGGCGTACCGAACGTCGTCGAACCCCACCAGCCTGAGGTCTTGTGGAACGCGGAGGCCAATGCGGGTCAGGCTTTGCAAGAGTTGGGCGGCGAGATGATCGCTGGTGCAAAGCACCGCATCGAGTTGGTGTGCCTGGGCAAATGAGCGGACAAATTTCAAGTCCGCAGGATCGCCGGATTGGATGAAGGAGGGTGGCGCTTCCAGGCCGTATGCGAGCATGGCGCTGCGCGCCCCGGCAATGCGGGCGTCCACGGTTGATGCCGTGAGCGGACGCATGACATAGGCAAGGCGCCGCGCTCCCAGCCGGATAAGATGCTCCGCCAGCAGATAACCTCCGGCAAAGTTATCCACTCCCACCAGGTCGTAGGCGCTGCGATTCGGAAACGCACCAATGTCGCGATCCAATAGGACAACCGGAATTCCCGCCTGGCGCAAATGTTCGGTGATGCGGCGGTTGGCGGCTTCGCGGTCAGCCTGATGTTCGAAGGGAACGAAGAAGACTCCGGCAACTCCCTGCTCGATGAATCGGGAGCACAGATCCTCGGCTTCCTGGACCGTCATTTTTGATTCAGTCACCGGGGAAGCGCTGGCACCCCACCAAAGCCCGAAGTCATTGACCCGCGCAAGGCTGGCCAGCTCTCCGCAGATGGACTCAAAAATTTCCGTGTGTCGCAGGCTGGGCACGATCATGCCGAGTTGCGGAACGGCGGAACGAGGGTCGTGAGCGCGATCTTTCTCCGGGCGCACATAAGTGCCGGAGCCCTTGCGCCGATCAATGAGTCCCTGGTCCTGAAGATCCTTCAGCGCCCTCCCTATGGTGGGGCGTGAAACGCTAAAGCGTTTTACGAACTGGGCCTCGCTTGGCAGGCGCCCCGACTGGCGATACTTTCCGGCGATGATTTCATTGGCCAGCTGCCGCGAGATGGCACCGTGTTTGGAGGCATTTTTCATGAAGCAAGCTGTCAATTACATGTCTTTGCATGATATGACATCTTTATTCAAAGATGTCAATTCCAGGGTTGCTTCTTCGGCGGATTGAGCCAGTTTGGTAGGCAAGACATGAATTTACCCGAAGGACCCCTTGCGGACATTGCTCTCAAAGAGCCAATGCCTGAGATGGAACCTGATGCTGTTCCGGTAAGAATTACGCGTGCCTTGCTTGGCGCCACATTCGTTGGAGCCTTGGGAGGGTTGCTTTTTGGTTTTGATACCGCGGTCATCTCAGGGTGCCAGGTACAGTTGAAGGCTCTGTTTCAGCTCACTGCCAACGAACAAGGTTTCATGACGGCTTCCGCACTTATCGGCGCCACAATAGGTTCGCTCGCGGCGGCGAAGCCGGGAGATGTTTTTGGCCGCCGGGATTGCCTCAAGATCACCGCTGCGTTTTATCTCCTTTGCGCTCTGGGTTGCGCCACGGCTTCGGGTCTTTGGATGATGGTTGCGGCGCGCATTCTTGGCGGCGTGGCCGTGGGCGCGACTTCTGTGCTCGGGCCCATGTATCTTGCAGAGATTGCGCCCGCCTCATGGCGCGGGCGTCTGGTGGCGTGTTTTCAAGTCAACATCGTGCTGGGGGTTTTGATTGCGTATGGTTCCAATTATCTTCTCGGTTCGCTGCATCTGGGCGCCACCGAGTGGCGGTGGAAATTGGGTATCCAGGCGGTGCCGGCCTTTGCTTTTTTAACCATGCTTTTTTTCATTCCGCGCAGCCCCCGGTGGTTGATGATGAAAGGAAACAGCAACGAAGCGGCGGAGGTGTTGCGGAAGATCGGTGTCGCAGAGGTGCAACCCCAAATCATGGCTATCAAGAGATCGCTCGTCGCCGAGGAAACCGGCAAAGCCGCGCCGCTTTTCGTGCGCTCACTCGCCAAACCGGTGCTGCTCGCAATAACCGTGGCGATGTTCAACCAATTGGGCGGCATCAACGCACTTTGGTATTACGCGGACCAGATTTTTGCGATGGCCGGATTCGACAAGAACGCCAGCGCCGCGCAATCGGTGATCCTGGGCATCGTCAATTTGATCTCGACCCTGGTGGGCATGGCCATCATTGACAAAGTGGGGCGGAAGCCCCTGCTTATCTGGGGAAGTATTGGCGGCGGAATTAGCCTGTCGCTGGTCACCTGGATCTTCACTGGCAACGTTCATGCCGACTGGCTCGTATGGTTGCTTGGCGGCATGGTCATCTGCCATGCCTTTGGGCAGGGCGCCGTCATCTGGGTTTTCATCAGCGAAATTTTCCCCACTGCCGTTCGCAGCAAAGGACAGACACTCGGCAGCTTCACTCATTGGTTCATGGCGATGGTTATCTCCTGGACTTTTCCGGTCGTGGCGCGCGATCTGGGCCAACCGCATGCCGGTCTGCCGTTTTTATTTTTCTCGGTGATGATGTTCGTGCAGGTGGCCGTAGTCGGGATGTTTTTCCCGGAAACCAAGCAAATCGCCTTGGAGGAAATGCAGCAGCGTCTTAAAAACTGAAATGAAAGATGGTGATTAAATGAAAAGCCGCAGCCAAATCAGTCCTGCCCGCGTCGTCCAAGGTCATCGCGTGGCCTCGGGTCAGAACGGCAATCCGCGTTTCCCCGGCGGTACTTTGCGGATGCAGATTCCTTGTTTCCTGGCGTTGGGTCTGGACCTGCGAGGGCTTTTTATCGGCACGTTGAATGTGAGCATCGCTCCGCTGCGTTATCGAGTGGTGAAAGCGAAACACACTTTTCGAAAAGTGAAATGGCACCCGACGGAACCGGCCGAGGACTTTTCATTTTTTGACGTGCGCGTGTGGCGTCCAGACGCCCCGGCGGTCAATGGTTACATTTATTTTCCTCATCCCGAGACCAAGCCGGAACATTTTCAGAAGCCGGACGTGCTGGAGCTGCTGCTGCCATTGATGGAAGGGGTGAAATATGGCGCGGAATTAGACATCGAAATTCCCGCCACGCAGATGGTGATCGAGCCCGCCATTCATCAAAATGGAATGATGGTCGCCGCACAAAATCCGGGTGCTCAGCCGTTCAAATGATTTCTTCCCGGCGAGAAAGTGTGAAACACAAAAGTTGTCTGTCCCTGCTTTTGTCGGCCATGTGTCGGGATTGCTAGAAATGTTGTCTGGCCGCGGACCTGCCTGTCAGCCATTGTGAATCAAGGACAGATTTCACCCGCGCGATTGTGCTGCCAATGGAAAATGGAATCTCTGTAATGGCTGATGGAAGTCCGGTTGCGATCCAGTCGCTCACCGTTTTTCGGCTCAAGTCCGCATGGGCGGATGGAGCGAGGGATTAAGAATCGCCGTTCGCCGTCGCCAGGTTTTACCTCGAAATACTGGGCGTCGCTCCGGGGTGCTGTCCACTCTCCTTCCTGACAAGCTCAGTCTTCGGCGCTTAAGGCGTTTTGACTTTTGGACGGTACCATCGTTGCTTCTGGCTGGCGACTTAATGGCTAACAGGCGATCAACATCTGCTTTTATGATTTCATAAACATTTTATGTGCAGCTGTTTAGGATTTAAACGCTGATAGTATCATCCGTGCTTCTTGTAATGACATCTATATGATGACATGTCAATGACAGTCGTTGTCAGGGAACTATGGATGCCTCATCATAACAAGCATGAACCCAGATTGCATTCGCAGGGCAAATCCCTCCCCAAATGTGGGCTCGCCCTTTTCGGCGAAGCAGCGTTTGGGTTTGCACGATTGTTTTGACGCCGAGGATTCAACTTTGCGCCGCTCAACTGAATCGTGGACCTGTGGTTTTACCCTCATCGAATTGCTCGTGGTTATTGCCATCATCGCGATCCTGGCAGGTTTGCTGCTGCCAGCATTGGCCAAGGCCAAGGATAAAGCGCAGGGAATAAAATGTCTCTCCAACAACCGGCAACTCGGTTTGGCGCTTCAAATGTATCCGGGCGACAATTCGGATTTTCTCCCGCCTAACAAAACCGGCGGAACGGGATCCTGGTGCAACGGCGCTATGAATTGGAGCCCGAATAATCCAGACAACACCAACACTTTGAATCTCACCCAAAGTTTGTTGGCGTCGTACTTGGGACAATCCACGGGAGTATTCAAATGCCCGGCGGATAATTATATGTGCATTGAGGGATCAGCGGCAGTGCCTCGAGTCCGCAGTTGTTCCATGAACGGCTTCCTTCAGGGAGACGCGTTCGGAAGCTCCAGCCAGTCAGTCTGGTATCCGACATGTCGTTGCTACGTCAAGTTGAGCGACACGGGCAGTTCCGATCCGGGCGCTTCCGAATTGATCGCCATGCTCGATGAGTTTGCGGACACAATTGACGACGCGTGGTTCATCACCGATCCGATCAATCCCAACTATTTCTACAATGTGCCCGCCACCTATCACAACGGCTCGACGGCATTCACTTTCGCGGATGGTCACTCCGCGATGCACAAATGGCTGAACAGCAAGACCGACCAGCCCGTCACCAAAGTTTACAAGTCCGGCGAGTGGCTGCTCTCGCCCGGAAGTGTTGACATCAAATGGCTACAGTTGCACAGCACCTCGCCCTTATAACCGCTTTGAGGAATCTAACATCAGCAATTCGGAAAATGTCCGCGGAAACTCTCCACAAAACAAACAAACAAACCCGTCCTATGAAACAACAATCAAATGATCGAAAAGTCGGGCCATGGACTGCATCGTCGTGGCGTCCCATTTGGGCTGCTCCATTTCAATCGAGTGCAAGGTGGAAGGCCGCAAGCATTTTGGTGCTGCTGGTTATGACGTTCGTTCCCTGCCGCGCCGCCTTGCTGGCTTACGAAGGCTTTGATTACACGGCTGGCGGGGATCTGATGGGTCTATCCGGCGGAGCAGGATGGAGCGGGGGGTGGCAGGCAGTCCAGGGCGGAGCCGGTGTGTTAATTAATACCGGAAGCCTGGATGCCACGGGGATCTCCCCGAGCGGCTATGCGGCTCGCGCAACCGGCAATTCTGCCTTGGTTAATAATGGCCATCGTTCCGGTCGGTTCCTCGATTGTTCAGCCGGCGGCACGTTTGGTTCACATGGTTATATTGATGGCAACGGTCGCATCGGCGCCGGCGGAAAGGTTCTATATATCAGTTTTCTGCAACAGGGAACTGAGACTGGTGATTACTATGAATTCGAATTCCATCGCGATAATTTGGATGATCCGGGCCGGATAGGCGGCGTTTGCGGTCAAGGCGATATTTATCTGCGCACTCCCAATAATACGATCCACATCGTCAATGCCGATACCGCTCTGCACTTCTTCGTCATCAAAGTCGTCTTCAACGCGAACGGTAACGATGACTTTTACGTGTATAACGATCCTACGGGCACTGCCGAAAGCGACAACGCCCCCACCTTGGTCGCAACCGGCCAGGGAAATTTTTCATTCAATGGCATTTCTATTAGTGCTTTTGGCGGCTCAGTGAATCACTTCTCCGATCAAATCCGGTTGGGTGAAACCTGGACGGACGTCGTGGGTGGCCCCGCTGGATTCACTCTCCAGCCCGGTACGGTAATCGCCAATGTGGGTGACGCAGCTCCCCTCACCGCGCAAGCCGTGAGCGACCTGGCGATCAACTATCAGTGGTATAAAAACGGCAGCCTCCTCTCGGGCGCCACGGCCACGACTTTGTCATTCCCGAGTTTGGCCTTGTCGGATAACGGCAATTACACCCTCGTCGCGTCGAACGCCCTGGGCAGCGCCACGAGCACGGTGGCGGCCGTGACAGTCATCAACACGAACAATGATACTTTGCTGGTTTATGAAGGATTCAGTTACTCCGCCGGTCCGCTCATCGGACAAAATGGCGGCGCGGGATGGAGCGGCGCCTGGCAGAACGTCGCCAATTCCGGAGGAACCGTCATAAACGGCAGCCTCGTGGCGGGAGCCAATTCACCGAGCGGCTATGATGGCCGCTCCACTGGCAATTCCGTTTCCGATGCCAATTCACGCGCGGGCCGCAATCTTGACACCTCGGCCGGCAGCTTGCTTTCCACCCACGGATTCGTGGATGGCTTGGGACATGTCGGCGCGGATGGTAAAATTTTGTATGTCAGTTTTATGCAGCAATCCAGCGTTGTGGATGGCAGCGCCTACTACGAATTCGAACTTCATCGTGGAAATCTCAGTGACCCAGGCCGCATGGGTGGTATCGGCAACGACGCCGGTGACAACCACGTTCATTTGCGCAGCGAATATCCCGCCAGCGCCGGTTCTACCATGTTTGATCTCGGGGTGGGCACCACGGATGTGAACTTTTACGTGATGAAAATCGTTTACAAAAGCGGTGGCGATGACGTGTATGTGTATCGCAATCCCACCGGTGCGACTGAAAGTGCGAATGTGCCGGTCTTGACGGCGCTTGGTCTGCCGGAGATGTCGTTCGACGGTATCTCGCTTGGTGCTTTCAACGGCGGCGTTATCGAGACGAACGATCAAATCCGCCTTGGCGAATCCTGGTCCAGTGTGGTGGGCGGTCCTCCGGGATTCATCGTCGAGCCGGTTGGATTCGTCGCCCATGCCGGGGATTCCAACGCGCTGACGGCGAGCGCGATCAGCGATCAGAGCATTAGTTACCAGTGGCTGAAAAACGGCAGCATTTTGACGGGTGCCACCAACTCGACGCTCACGCTCGGAAACATTATTTTATCCAGCGGCGGCAATTACTCTTTGATCGCATCGAACTCACTCGGCAGTGTCACCAGCGTCGTGGCCGCGGTGAGCGTGATCAATGACGCCAGCTACCTGCTGAGCTATGAAGGATTCGACTATCCCAGTTCGGCAAATCTGCTCGGACTGAACGGCGGTGCCGGATGGAACGGTGGCTGGGTGGACGTCGGGGGCGGCGGCGGCGCCACGATCAATGGCAGCGGTCTGAACGCCGGGGCAAATGCACCCAGTGGCTATGATGCGCGTGCCACGGGCAAATCCCTGTTCCTCGCCAATGATAACCGCTTCGGCCGGTTCCTGGATGTCTCCACCAACGGCACGTTCGGCACGCATGGCCTGGTGGATTCCAACGGCCGGATCGGCGCGGATGGAACTTCGTTGTATATCAGTTTTCTGCAACAGCCCAACTCAGCCAACGGCACCGTGGCGTCGTTTTACGAGTTTGAATTCCATCGCGACGATCTCGGCGATCCCGGTCGCATGGCGGGCGTGGGGACTGATGCCGCATTTGTCGGAACCAACAACGCTTCGAATGTCTATCTGCGCGCGCCCAATGGTGGCGCAAATCTGATCGGCCTGGGCGACACAAACGTGAACCTGTATGTACTGCGCATTGATTACGTTTCGGGCGCAGATACGGTTTACGTTTATCGCAATCCGACCGGTGCCAATGAGGCGGGTAACATTCCCGTGCTGACCTTGCCGGCTGTGGCTGACATGTCGTTCAACGGCGTTTCTTTGGCTGCTTACAACAACGGCGTCACGCAACAGAGCGATCAAATCCGCATGGGCCTATCGTGGGGGGATGTGATTGGTGGTCCGCCGGGCTTCATTGTGCAACCGCCCAAGCAGACGACGAACTACACCTTCACGGCCGGAAGCATAACCGCGCAAGCGATCAGCGATCTGCCGGTCAATTACCAATGGTATCATACTAATACTTTGATCCCCGGTGCGACCAACGCCACGCTGACGATCCCGAATCTGCAGCCTTCCGATGCCGGTGCGTATTACGTAAGCGCCTTAAATTCGCTGGGAACCAACAACAGCACGGTTGCCAACCTGGATCTCGTTGCCCTGGCGTTCACCAATCAGCCTATCAGTCAGGTGGTTTATTTGAATGGTAATTACCATCAAACCACCACGTTGACGAGCGGAGCCGGTGGCTTCCAGGTGACCTATCAATGGTTTCTCAACGGCAATCCGGTCACGGGCGCTACTTACAGCAGCCTGGTATTGTCAAACTTGCAGGTCGCGAATGGCGGAAACTACTTTGTGGTGGCCACGAGCGGTTCCGGTTCAGTCACAAGCAGTGTCGCTTCCCTCACCGTTTACGGCGTTAACAACAATGTTTTCGTTTACGATGGATTCAATTATCCCGGCTCGACTGATGGCAGCACCTTGATTGACGGCGCCAGCCAGAATGGCGGCATCGGTTGGAGCGGACCGTGGCTGTTGCAAAACGGAAATGCGGTCAACGTTGCGCTGGGCAGCTTGCAGGGAAACGCGGCGGTTCCAAACGGCTTCGATTACCGCTCGACCGGAAACAGCATCGAGGACTACGGGCAATGCCGCACGGGCCGGTTTTTCGACACCTCCACCAACTCGCAATTGTCCAAACAAGGATTCGTTGATGGCAATGGCAACGTTGGCGCAGATGGCAAGACGATCTACTTGAGCTTCCTGCAACAGACTTCGACCACCAGCGGTGGTCTTTTCTATGAGCTGGAGTTCAAGCGAGGAACATTGAACGATAATGGTCGCATCGGCGGCATTGGCAACGACACCTCAAGTGGAAATGTGAATCTGCGCGCCGGCGGCGTGAACAACTACTCACTTGGGGCGGGCGACACTGGCGTGGATTTCTACGTCGTGCGCATCAACTATAAGGCGGGCAATGATGACGTGTATGTTTATCGCAATCCGACTTCAACCTCGGAGCCCGCGGTACCCACATTGGTGGTTTCAAACGCCGCAGACATGTCGTTCAATGCCCTCTCGGTGGCCGCGTATAACGGCCCCGATTTGAAGATTGATGAAATCCGCTTGGGCGCCACTTGGGCGGATGCCATCGGCCTGGCGGTTTCCAACCTGTTGCCGCCTACCCAGACGGCCAACGGGTTCACGATCCAGTTCGCCTGCACACCCGGTTACACGTATCGAATCCAGCGCGCTCCGAGCCTGACTGGTCCCTGGACTGATATTGATACGATCGTCGCACCGGTAACCGGTTTTGTCATCTACCAGGACACAACCGCGCCGGCTGGAGCTGGGTTTTACCGCACCGTGACGCCTTGAAGAGTGACTGAAGCAACTCTTTACGCGGGAGGCCTTTAGTCATGGGGAATGTCAATGTTGCCGGAGCAGCGATTGCTCCGGCAACTTTTCCGCAGTTGCATCTGAATGAAAATATGAAGAAAGACAGACCGATCAAATGCACACTGTTGCCGATGGTAATGTGTTTGACTCTTTTGGGCCAAACCTCGGCGCGCGCTGACTTGCTGGCCTACGAGGGGTTTGGCTATGCCAGTGCCACGAACCTGTCGGGACTGGAGGGAGGGGCGGGGTGGAATGGTCCCTGGACGGATATCGCGGGTGGTGGAGGTGTGATCGCCGATATAGGGAGTCTGGTCTCAGCTGCCAACGCGCCTGGGGGATATGATGCCCGTTCCACGGGCAATTCCGCATTCGTCAACAACGGCAACCGTTATGGCCGGTTTCTGGATTGTTCATTGGGCGGCACTTTTGGCTCGCACGGCTTTCTCGATGTGAATGGCCACGTCGGCGCTTCGGGAAAAGTTTTGTATATCAGTTTCATGCAGCAGGGCGGCACCACGGTCGGAAATGCGTTTTATGAATTTGAATTTCATCGCGGCAATCTGGGGGATCCCGGCCGCATCGGTGGAATCGGCAATGATACCGGATTGGCGAACTCGATCAATTTGCGCGCGCCCGATTCAGTCAATAATTTGTCGCTCGGCGTCGCAAACACAGCGGTAAATTTTTACGTCCTCAAAATCGTGTACAATGCTTCCGGGCTCGATGACATCTACGTTTATCGAAATCCCAATGCGGGGACTGAAGGAGCCAACACGCCCACATTGACAGCCCTGTCTCAGGCCGACATGTCCTTTGATGGCATTTCGCTCGCGGCATTTAATTCCGGCGCAACCGAGGCGATTGACCAGATTCGCGTCGGAGAATCGTGGGCCGATGTGATCGGCGGACCGCCTGGATTTATTTTGCAGCCCGGCGGATTCGTCGCGCAAGTCGGAGATGCCAATTCGCTTTCCGCCCTGGCCCTCAGCGATCTGCCCATTCACTATCAATGGTATCATGGCGGCAGCCTGGTGTCCGGTGCCACGAACACGACCCTCGTGTTCAGCAACATAGCCTTGGCTGACGGTGGCGGCTATCGGCTCACTGCCTCCAACTCGCTGGGTAACGTAACCAGTCTCGTGGCCACAGTTTCGCTGCTCAGCAACACTAACTACCTGCTCGCTTATGAGGGTTTTAATTACCCGGCCGGAAACAATTTGACTGCATTGAACGGTGGTGTCGGCTGGAGCAACAGTTGGCTCGATGTCGGAGGTGGTGGCAACGGCGTGGTGCATTCCGGCAGTCTGATAGCTTCCGCCAACGCTGCCGGCGGTTTTGATGGCCGCTCGACAGGTAATTCCGCCTTGATCAACACCAATAATCGCTACGGCCGCTGGCTGGACTGTTCGACCAACGGAAATCTGGCATTGTTCGGTCTGCTGGATGCGAATGGAAATATCGGTGCTGATGGAACAACCATTTATCTGAGCTTTTTGCAGCAGTCGAGCAGCGCGGCGACATTTTACGAATTTGAATTTCATCGCGGTAACTTGGGTGATCCGGGAAGAATCGCCGGCATTGGCAATGATTTCAACTCGACGACAGTCAACTTCCGCGCGCCGAATTCCATCCAGACCCCCATCGCCCCGGGCGACACAAAGGTGAACCTTTACGTGGTGCGGATTGATTTCAAGTCCGGCAACGACGACGTTTACCTCTACCGCAATCCAACCGGCGGCGCCGAGACAAACAACGATCCATTGCTCACCTTTTCAGGTGTGGGAGACATGTCCTTCAATGGCATCGCGCTGGCTGCCTATAATAATGGCGTGAGTGTGACGCATGACGAAGTGCGTCTGGGATTGACCTGGGGCGATGTAATGGGCGGACCGCCTACGTTCGTGCGCCAGCCCACAAATCAAAGCCTGTATATGGGCCAGACTGCCCTGTTCACCGCGCTTGCGCAAAGCAAGAATCCAATCTCATATCAATGGTTTCGCGGCAGCAATCCGTGGCCGGGAATGACCAACTCCAGTTTACAGATTCCAAATGCGCAATTCCCCAACGCCAGTCCCTATTCTTTAGTGGCTTCTAATTCTCTTGGCGTTGCCACCAGTTCGATCGTGACTTTAAGCGTTCAAACCAGCGGAGTTTCAATTCCTGCTCAAACGTTGCTCGCTGGCGTGGGAAGCAATTTGGTGATCTCCGCCTCCTACAATGGCACGCAACCGGTTTCATTTCAATGGTTCAAGGACGGAACCTCGTTGGCGGGCGCAACCAATCTAAGTTACTCCGTGGCGAGCGCGGGTAATTATGATGCCGGTCAATATTTGTTGGTCGCCAGCAATAGTTTTGGCGCTGTCACCTCAACGGTCGTAAACGTCTGCGCAAATCTGGGTGGAATCCTCGCCTATGAAGGTTTTGACTATCCGATCGGGGCGGGAGAACTTATCGGGCAAAGTGGAGGAGTAGGTTGGTCGGGCGTCTGGGCCAACGTCGTCGGCGGTGCCATTAGCAGTTCCGGAAGCATTATCAGCGGCAGTTTGCGGGCTGGAACCAATGGGCCGGTCGGTTACGATTCGCATTCCCGCGGCAATGCAGCCCTGCAGCCAAATAGCAGTCGCAGTGGATGTTTTTTGGATTGTTCGGCAGCGGGCAATTTTGCGGCGCGCGGTTATATAGTCGGAAATGGAAACATTGGCGCCATTGGCACGACTCTATACATCAGCTTTCTTCAACAGCCGAACAGCACTAGCTCGTACTACGAGTTTGAATTGCATCGCGGCGACCTCGGCGATGCCGGGCGAGTGGCCGGGATCGGCAACGATGTGGGCGATGACCACGTTCATTGGCGAAGCGAAGTTCCGGCAGGTGGAACCTCCACTTTTGCGGATTTAGGCCCCGGTGACACGAAAGTAAACTTCTACGTGGTGCGGATTGATTATCGCGGGGGTAATGACAATGTGTACGTTTATCGCAATCCAACCGGTGCCAATGAATCCGCCAATATGCCGGTCGCCACGATGCTCGGAACCGGAGACATGTCATTCAATGGTATTTCTTTTGGCGCATACGAGAATGGCCTCGCGGTGAACCATGATGAGCTGCGTTTGGGAGCGACTTGGACAGACGTGGTGGGCAATGCCGTCTCGATGCTGCAATTGTCGAAGCGGATGAACGGAACTTCCACGATACGCGTTGCCGCATCATCCAATCATGCCTACGACCTGCAAGGCGCGGGCGCCGCGGGCGGTGCCGGTGCCTGGACGAATATCGGCACCATCAACGTGGCGTCCACTGGCGTGGGAAATTTTGTTGAGTCAAACATGCCAACGGCCCAAAGGTTCTATCGCGCCATTGCCGAGCCTCTCGTTCCCTCAAGCAACACCACGCTCGCAGATTTTGACGAGTCCAACTACGGCGCGTGGTTCACTACAGGTGCTGCTTTTGGCTCCGGCCCTTCGCAAGGCAACCTGACGAATCAAGATGCTGTGTCCGGTTATTTGGGATCGGGATTGGTGAATTCGTTTCACAATGGTGATGCCTCAACCGGCACCCTCACTTCGCCGCCATTCATCATCACCAATCATTATCTCAATTTTCTAATCGGAGGGGGAAATTTTCCCGGGCAGGAATGCATGAACCTGGTTGTCAATGGCGAAATTGTCCGCACAGCCACAGGTTTGAACACCGATAACTTGATGCCAGTGCAATGGGATGTAAGCGCTTATCTGGGACAGGCGGCTGTGCTTCAAATCCTGGATGCTAGCACAGCTACCTGGGGACACATTCTGATTGATCAAATTGTGATGACGGATGCTTCTCTTCCTAATCCAGCTCCTCCGTTCGTCCTGACCAATAATTTGCTAAACCTGCCGGTTAAAAACAGCTCGACGATGCAGCGAGTCACCGTTTCGGTGGGGGGGAATGCCGTGCGCGATTTTAACATTAAATTGGCGGACGGCATTCCGGATTGGTGGGCCTTTGTGGATGTTTCCGCTTTCCAAGGGCAGACTGCCGTCGTGACCGTCAACGGCGTCGTTCCCGGGTCCGCCACTTTAAGTTCCATCGTGCAGACGAACGGGATCATTGACGGAACCAATCTTTATCGCGAGACGCTGCGTCCGCAAGTTCACTTCTCCACCAAGCGGGGTTGGCTCAATGACGCGAACGGAATGGTCTATTCCGGTGGGCAATATCACCTTTATTATCAGCACGACCCGTTCAACTGGGATGGTTCAGGTCAGAAATACTGGGGGCACGCGGTCAGCTCCGACATGGTGAATTGGCAGGAATTGACTGAGGGAATTTACTCGCATACTTACGGAGATGATGTCTGGTCGGGCAGCGCCGTGATTGATTCGTCGAATACAGGCGGATTCAAAAGCGGAACCAACGATGTCATCGTGGCTTCATTCTATAGCACTGGACGCAGCGAATGTATTGCCTACAGCACCAACGATGGTCTGAACTTCATAGATTACTCCAACAACCCGGTGGTTGTTAATAATGGACGCGACCCGCATATGTTCTGGTATGCGCCTTCAAATTATTGGGTGATGGCCGTTTTCGATTCCGACCTGGGCGGCGTCAAGTTTTACACCACACCTGATTTTCACCAGTGGACTTATCGCAGCGGTATCGCTGGATTTTTTGAATGTCCGGATATGTTCCAACTTCCGGTGGACGGCGACACGAATAATATGCTCTGGGAGTTAAATGACGGGAGCAGCGGATATATGCTTGGACACTTCGATGGCGCGACCTTTACGCCAATAACTTCCAAATTGCCGGGCAACAGCGGTTCGGGCTTCTACGCCTCGCAGACTTTTACGACCATGCCGTCAGGGGATTCGCGCCGGGTCAGGATCGGCTGGGCCATCGTTTACATGGCGAACATGCCTTTCAATCAGATGATGTTTTTCCCCACCGAACTAAAATTGCAAACACTTTCAGCGGGCGTCCGCCTTTGCTCAACGCCGATAGCAGAGATCACGAATGCTTTTGCGAATGTGTATTCCTGGACAAACCTAAATGTCGGGCCCGGCTTCAATCCGCTATCCGGAATCCGTGGTGAGATTTTTGATGTGCGGGCGGAGTTCACACCCGGCGCCGCGCCGACTGTTACATTGGTATTGGGCGGAGTGAACATTACCTATTCCACATCATCACAACAAATCACGTGCAACGGCATCACCCAGCCGCTCGCGCCCATTAATGGAACCATCAAACTCGAGGTGATCACCGACCGCCAGTCCCTGGAACTATTCGGCAACTCCGGCCAGCTCTACATGCCCATTGGTTCAACTGCCTATTCTCCGGCGAACAATTCTCTAACGCTATCGAGCCAGGGCGGAACAACACTTTTTAATTCACTTACCGTTAACAAACTCAATCCAATCTGGCCTGCCAATTAAAATCCACCCTTACTACGGCGTCACATTGCCAACCCTGTTCTCAGTGACCTAGACAATCTCCCTGCTTTCCGTTCTTAGATTTGGAGGGCCATATGTCTTTCGAATTTGATAGTACAGGAGTATTTCAAGGATTTCAACTCCCGGCTTGGAGTGCTGAAGGTGGTAAGCAGGTCGCCCGGTTCAACGGCACGGTTTCAGGCGTCGGCCCGGACATAAACCTGGCCGAAAGAGTTGTTGCGACACCACTTCCTTTCGAACCATGAGGACCAATATCCCTTGCCGAGCCGGGCTATTCAGGGCGAGTGACCCATCGCAGATTCAACAATTCTCGTGTAGTCATAGCCAAATAAGGGCAGGCTTTTCTTACTGACTCGATGTTAAATAAGCCATGATCAGAGTGCCACACAACGAAAACGAGGTGCATTCCCCCTCATTCAAGCCGGTTAGGTTCTCGTTTTGGACGGGGGCTTTTGCCAGATTTCAAGAGGAAGTCCCAGTGTTGATCCTCTTCAGTAACGAGGATGAAACTCGATTTCATACCCAGAATTGTGCCATGACAAGTCCTTCACAAACCTAATTCTTATGAACCCACTCATGCATTTCTTGCAAACCACCACGCTCCACCGCGTCACTTTTACGCTGTTTTTATCCGGCGCATTGCCCTTGATGGCGGCAAATTTCTCCCCGACCAACATCGTCGTGGAACGCATGAGCGCAGGAACTACTCCCCTGACCAGCGCGGCTACCCCTGTGTTTGTGGATGAATATCTGCCTGCCGCCGCCAATCAGCCGGCACCAGTGCAAAGCATCATTCTGCCCAACGCAACCGTCCGCCCAACCGCCAGCCCGTTCAATCTCTTGGACAGCGGCAGCGCCACCTCCGATGGACAATTGACCTGCTCCGTGGACGGAACCGTTCTGCTGTTGCCCGGCTATAACGCAATCAAAGGCGACTTAAGCATCGTCAACTCGGGTGGCACAACCAATCGCGTTATCGGCGTCATCAATGACTCTGCCACCGTGGGGACCTCCAACACCATGAACGCATTTACGAACGGGAATAACTTCCGCAGCGTAGTTTCCGTAAATGGTTCGGCCTTCTGGTGTGCCGGCGCCGCCAGTGATACTGCTTTAAACAACCTTTCGGGCGGCATCGTTTACTATACAAACAGCACGGCCCTCAAACTGGTAACCAACGACACACGTTACCTTGGGATTTTCGGGGGCCAGCTTTACTTTTCCACCCAAAACGCCCCGATAGGGATTTATGCGTTGGGCACGGGTCTTCCCACTAGCGGTTCGCCCATCACCACCGAAGTCATTTCGCTTACAACAGTCTTGAGCGGCACACCTTCACCAGTAGCCTTTCAGTTCAATGCTGCCACCAACATCTGTTATGTGGCCGACAGCCGGGCCACCAAAGGCGGCGTGTTTAAACTGACGTACAATGGCAGCTCCTGGGTTTCCAACTATTTATTCGGCACCACCCTCATTCCAAACGGTGCAAACGGCCTGGCGGTGAATTGGAGCGGCGCCAACCCGGTGCTATTCATCACCACCCTGGGCGGCACCAATCTCATTGCAATCACCGATTCCAACGCCAATGCAACCGCCACCATCCTGGCCAAGGCTGACGGAGGCACCAACGCCTTTCGCGGCGTGGCGCTCGCGCCACTGCCAGTTTTTACCCTGACCTACGCGGCCGGCACAGGCGGCACGATCTCCGGCGCCACACCGCAGATCGTCATCTACGGTGGCAATGGCGCCACCGTGACGGCGGAGCCTAAACCCGGTTACTCATTTGTCAACTGGAGCGATGGAGTCACCCCGGCGGCCCGCACAGACACAGCCATATTCAACAACACTAATGTGACGGCAAACTTCGCCATTAACTCCTACACGCTCAACTATCTGGCTGGCACGGGCGGAACAATTGCCGGGACATCGCCTCAGACCGTCAATTTCGGTTCGAGCGGTACCACCGTGACGGCGGAGCCGAACCCCGGTTACACATTTGTTAGCTGGAGCGATGGAGTCACCACGGCGGCGCGCACGGACACGGCCCAATTGGGCGGGACCAACGTGACCGCAAACTTTGCCATCAACTCCTATACGTTAACCTATACTCCCGGGATGGGCGGCACGATTTCCGGCACGTCGTCCCAGACTGTCAATTACGGTTCAAGCGGCACCACCGTGACGGCAGTGCCGAATACCGGCTACTATTTCACGACTTGGAGCGATGGAGTCACCACGGCGGCGCGCACGGACACGGCCCAAGTGGGCGGGACCAACGTAACCGCAAACTTTTCCATCAACTCTTACACGCTAACCTATTTACCCGGCACGGGCGGCACGATTTCCGGCGCCACACCGCAGACCGTCTTCTACGGTGCCAGCGGCACTACGGTGACTGCTGTGCCGAACACCGGCTATTATTTCATGAGCTGGAGCGACGGAATTGCAACAATGAGCCGCACAGACACTGATGTTGTTAACAATACGAATCTCACGGCAAATTTTGCCCCGGCCGTGGTTACCAACGCCAACGATAACGGAGCCGGCTCGTTGCGCCAAATCATCGCCACCGCTGGCGACGGCACCACCATCACTTTCACCAACTGCCTGTCCGGCGCGACTATCATGCTCTCCAGCGGCGAACTGCTAGTGACGACTGCCAACCTCATCATTGACGGCTCGGGACTGACGCATGGCATCACCATCAACGGCGGTGGAACCAACCGGGTATTTGAGGTGAACATTGGCGCAAACGTGACATTGAACTCGCTGACCATCACGAACGGCAATGACACCAGTGACAAAGGCGGCGGCGGCATTCTTAATAATTCCGGCGCCACACTGTCAGTCAGCAAATGCACCCTCGCGGGGAATTCGAGCATTTACCAGGGTGGCGGCATTGCCAGCGATGGAACACTGATGGTGAATCAGAGCACGCTCTCCGGAAATTCCGCCCCGTTCGGAGGCGGCATTTGCAATAGTGGCACCCTGACTCTGAATCAGAGCACGCTCTCTGGAAATTCAGCCACCAATTTCGGCGGTGGCATTTACATCACTACCGATGGGACGGGGGAGGCGATGAACTTGATTACCAATTCCATCGTGGCTGAAAACGCGGCTGCTTCGGTCCCTGACATTTACTGTAACTCTGAGACGCCTCCTGCCACCGATTACATCACCTTTGGTGGTTCAAACATAGTTCAGTTTGTTTCGGGAGGCACTGTTACCGGAACCTACCTTACCAATGCTCCGCTTCTCAACCCGCTGGGTAATTATGGAGGGCCCACGCAAATCATGCCGCCCTTGGCAGGCTCTCCCGCCATTGGCGCGGGCAGTACTTCCGCCACCAATCTCTTTGCCACCGATCAGCGCGGCTTGCCGCGTTCTGTAAACGGGTTGGTGGACATAGGCGCGGTGGAGTTCCAATGGGCCTTGGTTACAACGTTGCCAGCCTCGAATCTCACGGCATCCACTGCGACTTTGAATGCCAACATTACCGTCGGCGACTCGGCCAGCGTGACCTGGTTTTATGAATACGGTTTAACGACCAATTACGGCAATTTCAGCACGACCAACAGCCAAACCAGACCTTGCCCCAACGGCTTTAACCCCCAGCTCGGGACCAATAATGTGACCAGCCTTTCGCCAAACACAACCTACCATTACCAGGCACTAGTGAATGACAACGGCAGCATAATTTCCGGTGGTGATGGCACCTTTACCACGTCCGCCGGCAGCGTTGGCACGCCGCCATCCCTGACTGGCCTGAACTTGCTGGGGGGTGGGAACGGGATATTCCGTTTTAATTTTACTAATATTACTGGAGGGAGCTTCAGGGTGTTCGCCAGCACTGACATCTCAGCACCTTTCATCACCTGGACGAATCTCGGCTACGCCGTGGAATCGCCCCTCGGCTCCTATAGCTTCTCCGATCCGCAGTTCGCTACTAACGCTCAACGCTTCTACCGCGTCGTCTCGCCGTAATATTTGGAATCGTATGTCGGTCAAGTGCGTGACTGAGTACGGCCACGGGAATGGGCAGCATTTTTCAAGATTTGGCCGCGCAGAAGGAGAACCAAATATTGGAGGGGCATCCGGTGTTCTACCATGTAGCTATGCTGTTGTGGATTCCGACAAAGCAATCCGTGGCACGAGGCAGGGGATTTGTGGTAGGGCACGAGTGCCTTTCACATAGCGCGGGTGTATGCCGGCCGGCGGCGGATTATAGTCAGGTAGCATTCCAGTGATGGTGACCATTGCCAGCCGGCGTTGGCGATTGCCTGCTCATTTCATCTTTTGGAGAGGAGCGACACCGTTGGTCATCAAGGCGTCGTCTGCTTTCCATCCGCCACCCAGTGCCTTGATCAACCGCACGGTGGTCACGATGCGCTGCCCGTTCAGTTCATAAGCCAAGATCTGGTTTTCCAGGGCGGTTCGATCTGCTATGACGACTTCAAAATAACTGGCCAAACCTTCCTTGTAACGCGCGCGAGAAAGATCGGCCACCTTCCTGGCCCCGTCCACCGCGCGCATCTGCGCCTCGAATTGTTCCTTGAGCAGGAGCAATCCAACCAATCCATCCTCCACCTCGTGGAATGCGACCAACACTTGCGAGCGATATTGCGCCACCGCCTCCAGGTAAGCCGATTTCGCGCGCTGCAGGCCGGCGCGGTTGCGGCCACCTTCAAACAAAGGGAGGCTAATGTTAGGGCCGAGGCTCCAAGCGCGGTTTTCCCAATTGAAAATGTCCTTCAATGCCACGCTTTCCGTCCCGGCGGATCCGGTGAGTTGGATGGAGGGAAAGAACGCCGCCTTGGCAATTCCGATGCCTTCACTGGCGGCCGCCATGGAACGCTCCGCTTCTGCCACGTCTGGCCGCCTTTCCAACAGATCCGCCGGCAGGCTGATGGGAATGGCCGGAGGCTGGTACAGGCGATCGGTTTCTGCCAGCGAAAAACTGGACGCGGGCAGGCCGCAGAGCGCGGCGAGGGCATTTTCCAATTGGGCACGTTGCAAATTCAATCCAAGAGAGTCGGCTTGAGCGGAAGCCAGTTCCGTTTCGGCCTCGGCCTCCGCTACTTCGCTATCGGCCCCGCCTTGGTGGAGGGATCGCACCAGTAAGAGGTTTTTTTGGCGCAATTCGATGGTTTGGGAGACAATGCGCCGGTCCAAGTCCAAGGAACGGATCATAAAATAAGTCTGCGCGACATCAGCCTGGAGCGTGAGCAGAACATTTTGATAGGCGGCGGCGCTGGCCTGGGCCTGCTCGCGCGCGGCCCGGAAGGAACGCCGGACGCGCCCCCAAAGGTCAACCTCATAGCTTACATCCAAGGGCAGAAAAAAGTCGTTGCCGGTATAGCTTAAAACGGATGATCCCGGCTGGGCCGTCCTGCTTGGCGAATAGCGAGTGCGGTTCCCGTTGGGATCCAAGCTCACGCCGGGAAACAGATCCGCCCGGGTGAGGCGCGCGACGGCGCGAGCCTGATCCACGCGTTCAAACGCGGCCTGCACGTCGGGACTGTTCGTCCTGGCTTTCAGCTCCAACTCCGTAAGAACGGCGTCATCAAACAATTCCCAAAAATGCTGTTTGATTTCGGCATCTCTCGGCTGGCTCTCTTTCCAGACCGATGGCGCTTTCCAGTCAGCGGGCATGGGGCCGGGCGAAGGCCGGTGATAATCCGGCCCTACTGCGCAACCGCCCAGAGCGAAGGCCCATAGTAAAGCGATCCCGAAGGCGCGCCGGAAGCGTCTGGGATAAAACTCACTCATGGGCGGTCTTGGAAGTATTCGTTGGAGTGGCCGCGATTCGCACCTTGGTGCCTGACACAAGGGAATCTGATGGATTGAGAATTACGTTATCGCTTTCAGACAGGCCATGAACAATCTCCACCGTGTTGCCGTAATCTTCTCCCATGGTGACATTGGCCAGTTGGACTATCCCGTTTGAATCAACGAGTCCCACCTGCACGCCGTGTTCGTTCCGAAACAACAGGGTGTTGACCGGCACGATCACCGGATCTTCCGCATTCTTCATGTTGATCTTTACCATGGCGTGGGCGCCAGGAAACAGCTTCCCATCATGGTTGGACACCAATATTTCCGTCAGGAGCGTTCGGGAAACGGGATCAATTGCGCCGGCGGTTCGGTCCACTTTTCCCGTGAAGGTCTGGCCGGGCAGCTCGGAAAACAGCAACGTCGCCTCATCATTTGTCTTGACCATCTGCGTGTAGGCTTGTGGCAGGCTGACATAGACGCGCAACGGATCAATTCGTGCCAGGCGGAAAATTTCCCGGGACGATCCGGCGGTGATGAGGGTTCCGGCATCCACGGTCCGGACGGTAATGATGCCCGGAAAAGGAGCGACCAGCATTTTGAAGTTGGACATTTCCTTTAAACGCTGGACATTGGCCTCCTGGGCCTGCACATCTGCTTCCCGCGCATGCCAGGTCGCAACCCGCACGTCGGTATCCTGCTGCGAAACGGAGTCGCTCTTGCGCAAGGTTTGCCAGCGCTCGGAGGAAATGCGCGCGATCTCGAGGTTGGCGTTGGCCTGGGCAAGCGCGGCGTTGGCCTGATTGAGTTCTTGGTCGAGTTCGGGTGTTTCGATCTCCGCCAGCCGTTGCCCTGTCACCACCCGCGTGCCAATGTCCGTGAACCAATGCTTGAGATAACCGTTGACCCGCGCGTAAATGGGAGCCTCCTCGAACGCCGTGAGGTTGCCCGGCAATTCAAGTTCGATCTGCGCCGGGGTGCGCTTGGGGTGGATGACTTTCACCGTGGGAACCAGGTTCTCCAAGGTATCGCTCTCCAGTTCCGCGCGCGCATGGGAGCGGGACAAAATGGTAAGGCCGGCCATGATAACTAACACCAGTCCAACGATTCCCAATAGCCACAGAGGTGTCTTGCTTCCAGGCGCTGGCGGAGGGGGATTGGCCAGGGGTGCGCCCAACTGGGCGCCGTGCGGCGGGGTGGCACCCGGAGGGGCATTGGTGGTTTCTGTTTCCGTTAACTTCATAATTTCTAATTCGTCACCACGGTTTCAGCATTCGCGGAGTTATTTGGTTCGACATCGTCGCGAGTTCGCATCATGCAAAAGACCACTGGGACGAAAAAGAGTGTCGCGACGGTGGCAAACAAAAGTCCCCCAATGACGGCACGGCCCAGAGGCGCATTTTGCTCGCCGCCTTCGCCCAGGCCCATGGCCATCGGCACCATGCCGATAACCATCGCCAGCGCGGTCATCACCACCGGGCGCAGCCGGATGTAACCGGCATCGAGCGCCGCCGCAAAGGCGTTGCGCGTTTCGGCCAGGCGCTCCTTGGCGAACGTCACAACGAGGATGCTGTTGGCGGTGGCCACGCCGATACTCATGACGGCTCCCATGAGAGAGGGCACGTTAATGGTCGTTCGCGTCAAGAAAAGCATCCAGACAATTCCGCACAACGCACCCGGCAACGCGGTGATGATAATGAAGGGATCACTCCAGGATTGGAAATTGATCACAATCAGCAAATAGACCAACGCAATGGCAAAGAGCAGGCCCAAGGCCAGCCCCAGGAAGGAGGATTTCATGGTTTTAACCTGCCCTCGCACAACGATGGAGCTGCCACGAGGGAGTTTTTTCTCGGCGGAATGCACGATGCCTTCAAAGTTTTTGACGACCCCGCCCAGGTCGCGGCCTTGGACATCCGCATAAACATCAATGACGGGCTGAATGTTGTAATGGCTGACCACGCCTTGTTCTGTGCCGCGTGAAAACGTGGCGAGGTTGCCGAGCAACTGCGGAGTCGCCCCGCTTGGCCCCGTCACCGGGATTCCGGCCAGGGTCTGCAATGAGTCCAGATTGTATTGGGGCACTTGCGAAGCCACTTGATAACTCACGCCATTGGCCGGGTTAAGGTAAAATGAGGGCGCGGTTTGAAAACTTCCGCTGAGCGCCACCAGCAGGCTCGCCGCCACGTCCCGCTGGGTGAATCCCACCTCCTGCACCTTGGTCCGATCGGATTTCACCAACAGGCTCGGTAAATCAAACATCTGCTGGACATGCACATCCACCGCGCCGGGAATATGGCGGAGCTGCTCCGCGATTTCCGTCGCGACGTCGTAATTTTTCTTTTGGTCACGGCCAACCACCTGGATGTCAATCGGCGAGGGCAGTCCAAAGTTCAAGACCTGGCTCACGATATCGGCCGGTTGGAAAAAGAAAGAGACTCCGGGGAACTCTATATTCAAGTCGTGGCGGAGTTTGCGAATATAACCCGCCGTGGCGTGATGGTGTTCGCGATTGAGTGAAATGAGGATTTCGGCATCGAAGGATCCAATGGTTCCTCCATTATTGTAGGAGACATTAATGCCGCTGGTCGGGAGGCCGATATTGTCCACAATGCTTTCCAGTTCCTTTGGCGGAACCGTCTGGCGAATCACCTCCTCAACGTGGTCGCACAAGGCCGCCGTTTCCTCCACGCGCGTGCCCGTCCTGGCTCTCACATGGAGCCGCATCTGGCCGGCGTCCACTTTGGGAAAAAAGTCCTGACCGAGAAACGGCGTCAAAAAGCACGAGGCCACGCAAAACGACAGAAAAAAAATGGTAAAGAGCCGGCGATGATGAAGGCAGACATTGAGCCAGCCACGGTAGCCGTTCCGCAGCCGCTCGAATCCGGCTTCAAATCGGGCGTGGAACCGGCCAAACCAGCCTTTCGCTTCCGTGCCGGTCTCATGGACATGGTGGCGGAGAAAAAACATGACCAGCGTTGGCACGATGGTGCGCGAAAGGAGATAGGATGCCAGCATGGCGAATACCACCGCTTCGGCCAACGGCACAAAAAGATATCGCGCAGTGCCAGTCAGAAAAAACATGGGTACGAACACAATGCAAATGCAGAGTGTCGAGACGAATGCCGGCACGGCGATGTGTGCCGCGCCATCCAGGATTGCCGTTCGCAGTTCCTTTCCTTGCCGGAGGTTTCGCTCGATGTTCTCGATTTCAACCGTCGCATCATCCACCAGGATGCCCACAGCCAGCGCGAGTCCCCCCAAGGTCATGATGTTCATCGTCTCGCCGAGAGCGCTGAGCGTGAGGATGGAACAAAGAATGGCCAGGGGGATGGAAATGACGATGACGAAAGTGGTGCGCCAATTGCCGAGGAAAATCAAAATCATGATCGCGGTCAGACAGGCGGCGATGACCGCTTCCTTGATAACGGACTGGACAGCGGCCCGCACGAACAAGGATTGATCCAGCAGGGTGCGGATTTCCAATTCCGGCGGCAGTGTTTTTGCCACCAACGGAACCGCAGTTTTGATGCGCTCCACAATATCCAGCGTGGAAGCCGCGCCGGATTTGATGATCGTCAGCAGCGAGGCGCGCACGCCGTCGCTGCGGACAACGTTCTGTTGCACCGCAAAGCCGTCGCGCACATGCGCCACATCCCGGACATAAATCATGTGGCCGTTGACCTGTCGGAGCGGAATGTCGTTTAGTTCCTTGATGGAGATCGGGCTGCCGTTCAATTCAACCGAATACTCCGTGCTGCCGATCTTCTCGGTTCCCGCAGGCAGGATCAGGTTTTCCGCTCCAATGGCGTTGACCACGTCGCTGGGGGACAGGCCTTTTCCATGCAGAGCTGAGATATCAATGTCCACCATAATCTGGCGGGTCTTGCCGCCGTAAGGGTTGGGCATGGACGCCCCTTGCACCGTGGCCAGACCGACGCGCAGAAAATTTACCCCCAAGTCATTGACCTGTGATTCCGAGAGACTCTTGCTGCTCAAACTGAGTTGCAGAATGGGAACACTGGACGCGTTGTAAGTGATGATGAGCGGCGGCGTGATGCCGGGTGGCAGGGTGCGCAAAGTTGATTGGGAAATCGCGGTGATCTGTGCGATCGCCATGTCAATTTTCACGTTGGGATGGAAAAACACCTTTATCACGCCCATCCCGTTGAGCGATTGGGATTCAATGTGCTCGATATCGTTGACGGTGGTCGTCAATCCGCGCTCGCTGACGGTTACAATCCGGGACGCCATTTCCTCCGCCGACATGCCGGTGTAGCCCCATACCACGCTCACAACCGGGATGTTGATGTCGGGAAAAATATCCGTCGGCGTGCGCAAAATGACCACCGGGCTGACGAGCAAAATCATCAGGGCGACCACCACAAAAGTATAGGGCCGATTCAGGGCCAGACGGACAATCCACATAAATTTATCAGGTCAGGCTCATTTCAAGAGCGGGACGGAAGCCGCGAGCCGCCGTTGGTTCCTTTTCAAAAGTTAACTGCGTCTTGCCGCAAGCAGGGACACTCCTCCACTTGCCGTTCGTGATGAATTTATGCGCACAATGATCCGGGAAAAGAACGATTTGTTCTTCCCATTGTCCGCTTTTCGCCTGTCGAATGTTGATTTCGAATGCCAAAGTGACTGTCCAATGCCCCGCGGCCCAGACGCGTGCAAAAATGCACCGACCGGTTACCCTTCATTGGGCAACTCGACCCGAAACTAATGACCGCGCACGAAGTGTAAAGTTACATCCGTGGCTTGGAAGCCGTTTCATTTCTCGGGCCTGCTGGGTCCGGCCTCGAATTGGCTCGGCCCTCCCGTGCCTGCGCCACGGTTGCTCAAACTCTTAATCACGCCGTTTCCTGTTGTCCTTATAGTCCTTGATTAAAATGCTCAAGATCAGCCACGCGGAACCGCCTAAAGCGGCCAGAAAACAAAGCATGGCCAGACCCGGATAGCCGAAAATCTGAAACCGGGGTGAATTGACTTGCATCAAAAGCGACGCGCCAATAATCAGGGCAGCCAGTATGACTCCCATGGTAATGCGGTTGGCAATTTTCTCAAACCCATTTAACAAATGATGCGCGTCAGGGGTTTTGACATTCAATTGCAATTCCGCGTTGGCCGCCGCATCCAGAAGCTTGTTTACCCGCTCCGGCAGCCCGCCCACGAAATCCTTCATCTCCAGGAACGAGTTGAACAATTTGCCGGGAGACGCGCCCTTAAACATGCGACGCGTCATGATCCTGGCCACATTCCGGCGTATGGAGGCGTTGGGGTTGAAATGCGGGGATAATATTTTCCCCACTTGATCCAATTGCATCAGCGTCTTGCCCAGGATGGTCAATTCCGAAGGAGCATATAGGCCGGCCTCAGCGGCGATCCTGCCCACTTGCAGCAGCGCCGTGCCCACATCATGTTGCTCAAGCGTTTGATTATTCTGTTCCGACACCAATAGTCCCACCTGGTTGCGAAATGCAGACTCGTCGAACTCATCGGTGGTTTCACTGACCCGGAGGACAATTTTGGCCACATCATCGCCATTGCCCTCGCCGACAGCGAGTAACAATTTCACCAGCTGTTCCTGCATGGCTGGCGTTACGCGGCCCACCATCCCCAAATCCAGCAACGCCACCCGCCCGTCGTCCGTGAGAAAAATGTTGCCCGGATGCGGGTCCGCGTGGAAAAAACCATCCACCAAAACCTGTTTCAAATAAGCCTGAAACAATTCTTCCGCAAGCAAATCACCATCGAGGTCCAATCGGGCCACCGGACTAAGACTGGTGATTTTTGTCCCGCAAACATAATCCATCGTGAGGACGTTCCGCGAGCTGTAATCCGGGACAGGGAGCGGGACAAGAATTTTTGTGAACTCCTTCAGGTTTTCCGCCAACGTGGTTAGGTTTGAAGCTTCGCGCTGATAATCCAGTTCCTGCATCAAGATGGCTTTGAACTCCGCCAGAACTTTTACGAACTGATAACGTCGGCCCGTATCCGTGTGTTCATCAAAGAAGGCCGCAATCTCCTCCAGGACTTCAAAATCTTCTGCGATTTGTTTGCGGATGTCCGGGCGCTGGACTTTTACCACGACGGTCCGGCCATCCCGCAAGGCCGCTCGATGCACCTGCCCGAGAGAGGCCGCCGCCAGGTGGCGCTCATCAAAAAATGAGAAGGCCTTCGAGATTCTGGTCCCCAGTTCGCTGGCAACAATCTGTTCCACCTCGGCGTAAGGAAAAGGTTTGACCTTGTCCTGCAACCGCGCGAGCCCCTTCAGGTAGGCTTCCGGCAGAAGATCGGGTCGTCCGGATAACATTTGACCCAGTTTGATGAAGGTTGGCCCCATTTTCTCCAAATCGTCCGCCAATTCCTCTGGTGCTGGCTCTCCCGGATTTACCGGCAGTGGATCATGCTCGCCGAGGAGGCTGTCCAATTTGCATTCTTTGGCCAAATCCGACCTCCCATACTTAAAGAGCAGCAGGGCAATGTCTTTGTAGCGCTTTAGATGATGGGGTTTGAAAGACAATTTCATATTCGAGTTGAAAATGAAGCGCCATGACTTATGCAACTTTCGCGCAAAGATGCGTGACACGCGAGGACAAGGAGCGCCGGGTCGCGTTTATCCTAGATTGTGCAGCTCAGTCTCTCCTTGCAAGTCCGCCGTGGTGGACGTTTCCTGTGTTGGGTTGGAGTCCGCCATATCGTCCGACAGGCTTGCGCACGACGCGCACACATTCGGGTTCCGCGTAAACGCACCACCTCCCTGCGGCATCGGTTCACAGCAACAAATGCAAATGACCTGATTCATGAGCGTCTCTGCCCGACCACGGATCAGTGCCAGTAATAAAAGCCACCGCCACCGCCGAGCAAGAGCACCAAAACAATGATAATGAGAATAGTTCTAGTTGACATATACCCAACAGTAAGGGCGGCGAGACCTTCGCGCTATTAGGTGTTCTCCCCATCTAGCCGAGGGCGGAATTTCACAGGCGGGAAGGGGAGAATTGCGGAAATGATGGCAACTGCGGGCAGCGAGTCGCTCGCATTGATTGCCTAAAAGCAATAAGCCCCCATTTCCGGCCAACCGGGCAGTTGTGCTAAAACCCGATTGGCCGGCTCAGGCGGCAGCCTACAAGCTGTCCCAAATCAACGGCGTCGTGACCAATAATATCCGCCACCGCCGCCGAAAAGTAACACCAGCAAGACAATTAGTAATATTGTTGACATGATCCTACTATTGCGCGGGCGGCGACTTCTCGCTATGGGGTGTATCCCGAAGAAGCCGTCGCCGCGTTTTGCGGGCGTATCGGCCGATGGTGCAGCAGACGAGGGAGTTGCGGTATTGTGGCGTTGCCTCCTACAAGGTCACCAGCATCTTGCACCTTGAGCGATGGCCGGATTACCCTGATCTTGCAATATTCGCTTGATCGCGGACTTGGTTTTGAACCGGGTCAACAAATTGAAATTACCCGGGAAAACTAACCCGGTTGCGGTTGAGTGGCAGCATTTACGCAGGGCGAGATTGACCAAAATAAAATGGAAACAATAGAAGCAAACAAGATAATCGAATTGAGCACCCCCGCTCCTGATGATGAAACAGAGCTACGCGCAAACGTTGTCACCGCGGGGCTGCGCCAGGCGCTAAACGAGCATCGAATTTTCGAAACCATGGAGACGGTGGCAAATACCGACGATGAGAGACCGAATGTCGGCTTCGGGTTTTTGAAGGAGAAGCTCGTTTATTGGAACGGCAAGAAATATTGCCCCCTGGCACTGCGAGAGTCAGTCCAAGTTTATATCAAAATCAGACTGACGGGAACGTCCGGCGGGGATATGGCAAACCTCGCCCGGTGGCTAGGGATGGTTGCCGCCGCGCTGCCGGTTGAGGGGGGGGCCATGCCATGAAAGCCACGCTGAAAAACGCGAAAGAAATTATTGCAAAGGTGTCGGAGAAGGATTTCCTTCATTTTTTGAAGAGCAGTCTGCAATCTATGGAGTTGGTGTTGGAGCGGAAAGTCTCTCGGCGTCCCAAGGCGATTGCGGTATCGCCGAGGATTCCAAAACGCAAATCGCGTTTAAAATAGAGTCGCTCTGTGATCTGACCACGGCACCAAAGAACCGCCAAACCCAATCCCAGGCTTATTGGCGGTCCTTCTCACTAACGCTTTCGATGATAAGCCATCCGTCCAGCCGCCAAAATAATTTGGTCGAGGCGTATTCCTGATTTTCAGATTTCTCCGGGCAGAATCGCGAAGGAATCTGCGAGTGAAGGGTCGCTCCCAGGCTTTATCCGTGAGAATTCAATTCAACCACGGATGCACACGCAAAATGACGGATTCAGATTTGCAATAGAGGAGTTCTGGCAAATGGAGCACGACCCACTCTTTGGTGCGGCTTGAGGGAAATGCGGAGAGCTTATTTTTCCCTTTCTTGTCCGTGTTAATTCGTGTTCATCCGTGGTTTAGACTGCATGTTCGACCATCCATGGTCGGGTAACACCCCATGGCTGAAGACCAACGCCTCGCGTAGTGTGAATTGAATCTGATGGCGAATATATTGCCATCAACAAAAGAAAGAAATCTTATGCATCTCCTATTATCGCCGGTTCTGGCCAGTATGATCTGGGTAGGTGGTGGTGGCGTGGGTCTCCTGCTCGTCATCGTCATTGTGGTCTTATTGCTTCGCTGATCAACGGAAAAGTCGGCGCGGGGCATGCCTGAACAACTCTTGACCGAGCTGGCAAAGCTGCGTCTGCATTCATCTGAAGACGCTATATATGAAAGATCACGTTTACAAACTCATCGAACTTACCGGCACTTCGACCACCTCCATTGGGGACGCCATTGAAAAGGCGGTTCAACGCGCTCACAAAACCATCAAGAATCTTTGCTGGTTTCAGGTGATCGAAACGCGCGGGGACATCGCCAAGGGGAAGGTGCATCACTGGCAGGTCACCATCAAGGTGGGCTTTACCGTGGAAGGTTGAGCCTGGGCGAATCCGAGAACAGGCAGAATTATTTAAAGTATTTATGAAGAGAGAAAACATCACATCCGGATTAAATATCACCCGCGAACAAATGATCCAATTGCTCAACGAGGATCTGGCGGGCGAATACCAGGCGATTATTGCCTATACCGTGTATAGCCAGGTGCTCAAGGGGGCCGCATACACGGACATTGCGCGGGAATTGGAGACGCATGCCGGCGAGGAATTGGCGCATGCCATAAAAATAGCCAAGCAGATTGATTATTTGGGCGGGATGCCGGGCGTGACGCCCAAGCCGGTGAAATCCACGAGTGACCCCATCGAAATGCTGCGCGCGGACCTGGAAAATGAACGCACGACAGTGGGGCGTTATCGCGAGCGCATTCGCCAGGCTGAGGCGATGGGGGAATTCGCGTTAAGCGAAACCTTGCGCGCGATCATTGTGCAAGAGCAGGATCACGAAATTGATTTGAGCGCGGCGCTGGACATTAACGTTCCACCCGCTATCAAGTCGGCCGGCGAAGGCAACGGCAGCAGCCAGGTGGACAACCATCATAATTCCAGGGAAGTCCCGATTCTATGAATCCGTCTTCCGAGAATGACCCCAAAATTCCCAACCCATCCCCAGCCGCACAAACTGGGCAACCTGCATGTCCTGGTTGCGGAATGATTAAGAACAACTGGCCCGGAGAAGGCTATAGCCACGAGGGCCAGTCCTATTGTTGCCAAGGTTGTGCGGAAGGAACCGGATGCACTTGCGTGAAGGCGGCCCGGGCGGGCTTTTCGCTCGAAGGCCAGAAACTCACCCAGGCCAAACCGCGACGCGGGGAACAACGCGCGGGCGCCTGGGCGCCCCAGGGCGAACTCAGCGGTCAGCGGGATGCCCTTGGCACGGAAGAGGCCATTGATAAGCCGGGTTGCAGCAGCACAATCGCCGAATCAAAATAATAAACGATCATGCCGCAAGGTGATAAATCGAGTTATACCGGCAAACAGAAGCGTCAGGCGGAGCACATCGAGGCCGGCTACGAGAAAAAGGGGCTAGGCACGAAAACCGCGGAAGCGCGGGCTTGGGCCACCGTAAACAAACTCGATGGCGGCGGCAAAAAGAGCGGCTCCGGTCGGAAGAAAAACTAATTACAATTATGCCAGCCTTAACCACCAAACAAATCAACCTTCACCTCAAAGCCGTTCCAAACTGGTCGAAACGCGCTCAAATTCTTTCCCGGACATATAAATTTGAAGGGTTTTTACAAGCCATCCAATTTGTCAACCGAGTCGCAAAGAAGGCGCAGAAGATCAATCACCATCCGGATATTGATATTCGTTTTAACCGTGTGACTTTGAAGCTCACCACCCACGATGAGGGAGGACTCACAGAAAAGGATTTCTCACTTGCCCGGCAATGCGATGACGTCCTCGCTAAATTTTTTGCGCCGTGATCGGCGCACGAACCAAACCAAAACCATCAGCCAATCAACAGCAAACAAATAATCAATTATGAACAACCATGCAGAGTCATTACACACATCGGAATGGGCCAAAACACGGTTTCCGAAATGCGTCGTCAATGCAGCCGCATCCAGACTGGGTATGTCACTCGTCGCGCTGGGACTGCTTCTTGCGGTCCCTTGCGCCAGAGCGGGAGGAACAGTCTCCACGGCGGATTCCGACTTCATCCTCGCGGTGGCCCAGGGCGGCATGACCGAGGTGAAGCTGGGCGAATTGGCCAGCCAGAGAGCGACACGCGACGATGTCAAGGCGTTCGGTCAGATGATGGTAAAGGACCATACCACCATCAACGGCGACCTGAAAGCTCTGGCGGCGCAGAAAGGCGTCACCCTGCCGGACAGCTTGGACGCAAAACATCAACGGATGGTGGACAAAATGGCGGCGCTTACCGGTACGGAGTTTGACGATGCCTATGTCGCCGGCATGGCCAAAGGCCATAAAAAGGATGCCAAGGCATTCAAAGCCGAATCTGCCGCAACGCAGGACGCGGATATTAAAGCTTTCGTGGATAAAACCATTCTGGTGGTGGACCGGCATTTGAAGCTTATCACCGGTATGAAGAAGTAGTGGTCTCCGGCACGATTACAACTTTCGGTCGAGCAAGCCACTTTTAGCGTCGCGAAAATCAAAGCTTATTATTCCGACAACTCGGATTGGAATTGGTAACATGAAAAATTCACGCATGAGTCAGGAAACTGTAATTTCAAGGGCGAGTCTTGGGTATAGGGGCCTTGACACTCCCCAACCCCCGCCCAAGTACGAAGTTAGGTCGGTCAGTGCGATTAGAAAATTTAACACGCCGACGCCCATTCAGCCGGTTTCGGATCGGTTCCCCGCGTTGGAGAAACAGGAGACAATTTTCTCGTTTTTTGCTCCGACCGCCAGGCAGGTGAATATAGCGGGCAATTTCAACGGCTGGCGCCCAGACGCTACGCCGCTGAAACGCATGGGCGCCGGAGATTGGTTTGTTCGCATGGCGCTGAGGTCCGGCCAGTATGAATATCGCTTCGTCGTGGATGGCCGGTGGACCGAGGATCCCCAAGCCGCTGCACGAGTGGCTAATTCGTTTGGCCAGTTCAATTCAGTCCTCGTCCTCCCACTTGCGGTCAAGACTTCCATTTTATGAACCGGAAGACCATTTTCCTGCTGTCGGTGGTGGTGTTATCTGCCGCTTGCTTTTTTACTGGCTGTCAATCGCCCAAGCCACCGCCCGGGAGCAGCGCCGCGCAATCCATGCGGAACAATTGCTACAGTTTGCTCCATCAACTCTTGCAGGACCAGCAAAACGTCAGCATGCTGCGATTCATCAAGCGGGAACACTCCGATGTCAGGAACCTGATCAATCGAATTGCCACTACCTCCGGCGCCAGCTCAAAGCTGTTGGAAGAATTTGCCCGCCAGGATCACTCCATAGACCTGAAGGCCATCCGGCTTCCGCCAGGGGAGACAGCCGTACGTAAAGCGATTGCTTCCACGAAGGAGAAGGAAATATTGGGTCAATCCGGCAATGAATTTGAATTGACCTTGCTTTTAACCCAGACCGAGGCGCTGAGTTATGCCTGGCATCTGGCAAAGATTGCCGGCCAAAACGACTCCCAACCCGATCGTGCTCGCGCCCTGGCCGGCGTGAGCAAGGATATGCAACACCTCTATGATGATGTATTCGCGATGTTGCTTGCCAAATCGCAATCATCGGTGACGAACTCAAGCAAGACTTTGTAATCAGCCCTGCCATATGAAATTTTTCTCAAATACGCATCCAAAAATGAAAGCAGCAATGAAAACCAAAACAAGCAAGAAACTATTGATTCTGATCGGTGCCGTCGCGTTACTCGCCGGTTGCGAAACAAGCCACAGGGACGCTTCTGTATCTCCAAATTTTCCTCCGGCACCGGCGACGCGCGAGAATTCGCCAAATTGATCAAGCGGGATGGGTCGGCTTCAAGGAGCAGGACAGCAGAGCGAAAAGGCCCTGTGGTAAAACGCCAGTATTCTTGAATTATGGCGCCGCCAAGGGAGTGAAAATAGACTTCTTTTTGCCGCGCTTGATCTCATACCTAAAGGAGGAGCAGAGGTGGAAGCCAAACGGCTGATGACGGTCATTGAATCCCTCCACCTCAAACCGCTTTTTGGCTTGAGCTAGTTTCCAACACTCGATTTGCCACCCTGCGTTGTCCACCCGTACTGGTTTCATGATTCGTCCGTTAATCAATGTTCCATTGACCCCACTATGTCTGGCGGCAAGGAAAGTGGCAAACTTTTTCTCCGACCAGTCTCGCCAGGCCGGCGATTGCTAAACTCTGGTTGTCTCGTTGCATGCATTTTACCTTATGACTTTCACCTCGTGTCCAATGCTCCGTAATCCTGATTTTGATGTCCGCACCCGTCCTCCAAACCAGGGTGAACAGTGAAAGTGACAAACACCAGATCGCTGGTGCGGCCGCGAAAGTCGCCCCCGCCGGCAAAATTGACAATCAACTGGAAGTCAATGCGCCCGCTCCCGATTCGACCGGTTCAGGTAATTTACAGCGATGAACGATTGACAAAGAATGCGGGCGATGCTTTCTGCGCCTCGTCCAGTTTTATGATAACCACGGAGTCGGGCGGCAGGGTCACGGAATTGTCGCCCAAGCCTTCGTGCGGCGCGGAGGCCAGCAATATCCAGTGTTTGCCGGGAGGCAATGGGATCGCCCTCGGGCTGTCAGCGAGATTGCACGCCACCATGATGGAGCCGCGCTTCACCACCAGCCAGCGTTCCAATTCGTCGCTACGGGTTTGGACTCCATCCAGCCGTCCGTCGGTCAGCGACGGCTCGGTTTGCCGCAACTCAATCAGCCGCCGGTGCCATTCCAGCAAATCCTCATGGGCGGGTTGCATTGGCTCGGACCAGTCTAGTTTGCTGTGCTCAAAAGTTTCGTGCGACTGCGGGTCGGGAATTTCTTCCGGGTTCCAGCCAAAAGCCGCAAATTCTTTTCGCCGCCCCTCGCGGACGGCCTGGCCCAGCTTGGCGTCGCGGTGGTCGGTAAAGTAGAGAAACGGCGTGGTCGCACCCCATTCTTCGCCTTGAAAAAGCATGGGAACGAAAGGCGAAGTCAACACGATGGCCGCGGCAACTCTCAGACGTCCGGCGCTCATCAACCGGCTGCTGCGCTCGCCCAGGGCGCGGTTCCCCACCTGGTCGTGATTCTGCATGTAGCCCAGAAAGCGTGACCCGTCCAAACCGGAGGGCGCGCGACCATGCGTTCGCCGGCGATAAACCGAATAGCCGCCATCATAGACATAGGCGTTGCACAAGGCTTTGGCCAAATCCGCCAGGCTTCCAAAATCGGCATAATAGCCGTTCTTCTCCCCGGTCAGAATCGTGTGGAGCGCGTGATGAAAGTCATCGCTCCATTGCGCATCCAGCCCAAATCCGCCGCGGTTCCGATTCCAGAGCAGACGCGGATCATTCAAATCGCTCTCCGGGATCAGGACGAGGGGACGGTTCAGTTGTTCGGAAAGCTGTTTTACTTCGAGGGCAAGCTGTTCCAGGAACGGTGTGGCCGAAGCATCTAAAATGGCATGGACGGCATCCAGGCGCAGCCCATCAAGATGATAGTCGCGCAGCCACATCAGGGCGTTGTCACAAAAAAAACGCCGCACTTCGCCGCAGTCCGCCCCGTCAAAATTAAGCGCTTCCCCCCAGGGCGAGGTGTAACGGCTGGTGAAATACGGCGCGTATTTGCCCAGATAGTTGCCTGCCGGACCAAGATGATTATATACCACGTCAAGAAGAACGGCGAGATGCCGCGCGTGACAGGCGTCCACCAGCCGCTTCAATCCTTCCGGGCCGCCATAAGCGTGATGCGGCGCGAAGAGGTCCACCCCGTCGTAACCCCAGCCTCGCGCTCCGGAGAATTCGTTCACGGGCATCAATTCCACATGGGTCACGCCTAGTCCGACGAGATGATCCAGCTTTTCAATGGCCGCGTCGAACGTGCCGTGGGGCGTGAAAGTCCCAATGTGTAGTTCATAGATCACGGACCTTGAAAGCGGAGGCGGCCTAAAATTCGCATTTGTCCAGGTAAATTTGCCGTGGTCAATCATGCGGGAAAGCCCCTCGATCCCATGCGGTTGCCAGGCCGAACGCGGATCAGGCAAGGGACCTTCGCCATCCAGAAAGTATCCGTAGTCGCAGGCAGGATTGGCGCAAGGGACTTCTGCCGTCCACCAGCCGTTCTTTTCGGCCATCATGGGGAAACGGATTTTGTCCACCACGAGTTCGAGCTTTTTTGGCAGCGGCGCCCATACGCGAAAGGTTGGCATCAAGGACTCTCCTCTCGCCGGAGCAGGGCCACGGGAAATCTCCGCAACAAATCGCGCAGCAGCGCGGGTCCCGGCGGTATGGTTTCGCCGGTCAGTTCGTTATGCCAATTACCCGCCGGTATATCAATGGTCGTGTCGCGCCAGTCGTCTTTGAGTCCGATGACCAGACGCGGCACCACCGTAATCAAGTTGTCGCCGCGCTGAAACGCCACGACGTGTCCTCCGGCGTGGCCGCGCGGGACGAGCGGCTCGTAGCCGGCGTTGACATCGAACAAATCAGGACGCGGTTCGCGCAACCTTAGCGTCCGCCGGATCAGCCAGAGCTTGGGCAATCCTGACGCCCATTCCTGCCAGGCTTCTTCCGCCGAAAGAGCCGCTGCTTTGGCCATCATTTGTTGACGCAAGGCAAAATCAACCGGGCGGCGGTTGTCCGGGTCCACCAGGCTCAGATCCCACAGTTCGGTTCCTTGATAAATGTCGGGCACGCCTGGAGCAGTCAGCTTGAGCAGGATCAGGGCCAGAGAATTGACATAGCCGGGTTTTACCAATGGCGCGACAAAATTTTCCAGGTCCGTCCTGAATTTTGGATCGCCCAGCGTGGCGGCGACGAATTCGCGCCACGTAATGCCGCCGATGTTTTCTTTCGCCTCATGCACCGCCTTCTCCATATAAGCGATGGCGCGGTCCTCGGCCAAGGGCCACGCGCCGACCAAAGTTTGATAGTAGAGATACTCGGCATTACGCTCTGGCCCTCCGCCCCGGCGATAGCGCTCATTTATGTTCGACCAGCGGGACACCGCCTCGCGCCAGGCCTCCGGCATTTCGGAGAGCAGGCTCAGGCGGCCGCGAACATCCTCGCTGCGCTTGGTGTCGTGGGTGGAGGTGGTGAGCTGAGTGGCTGGCCAATTGGCTTGCAGGCGGCTGCAGAAATGATGGAAGTCGTCCACGCTGCAACCGAACCGTCCGGGATTTCCCCCCACCTCGTTCAGTGCGACAAAACGATTGTAACAGTAGAAGGCCGTGTCCTCCAAACCTTTGGCCATGGCCGGCGCGGTCAACTGCTGAAAGCGCGCCACAAATTCGCTCTCCAAATCGCCGCGGCGTTTCAACAGCAGCATCTCCCGCAGAAACTCAAACAGCTCGGGAGCCAGATCGAGCCGCCGCTGACGCGCTTCGTCCACAGCATGCAGGATCGGGCCGGAGTCGGATTCTTTGACGGATCCGGTTTGTGGCTGCACATAACTGCGGTACACCGGAAAGCTGGCGGTTAGTTCTACCAGCGCTTCCGACCACTCCGCCCGGGTAAAGTCACAATGGTGCCACGACGCGGCGGCGGCGCGGACCAGGGCGCCCGTCACGCGCTCCGTTTCCGCAGCCAGCAGCGTCCGCAAGACCAGGCGTTTCTTTTCGAGAGCCAGCGGGATATAATCCACCTTGTTCCCGCAAAAGGCGCCGTACAGTTCGGTAAGCGGCTTCTCGCCTGCGGGGTCAATGAACAAACCGCCGGTGTAATTGAGAAAATCATAACCGGTGGTGCCTCCGACCGGCCAGGAAGTCGGCAGCGATTCGTCCTGGCCCAATATCTTTTCCAGGACCACCCAGACTTGGGGCGCGATGCCTTTGAGTCGTTGTATAAACTGTTCTGGATCCCGCAAACCGTCGGGATGATCCACGCGTAATCCGTCCACCCATCCGCGTTGCAGCCACTGGGAGGTCAAAGCCATGACCTGGCCAAAAACGCGTTCATCTTCCACGGCCAGCGCCGCCAGGCTGGAGATGTTGAAAAAGCGCCGGTAATTCAATTCACTGTCACCGTGGATCCACCAGGTGGGACGATAGAATTGCTGTTGGATCAACGCGTCCAATGCTTCGGGACTGGCGTTGATTTTTTCCAAGCCGCCCTCCATATTTTTGAGGGATAAGGCGCGGAGCGGAAAAATGTTCTCCCGGTAGCGCAAACGGAGGATGCCGTGGTGGTCCTCCAGTTTTAGTTCGCGCTTTTCCAACACCCGGTGATAGAGGTCGCCCAGCACGGGCAGGAGCACCTTCCCGCGCAGCCGGGGATCAGGCGAATTCCAGTCAATGTCGAAACAACTGGCGAACGGGCTTTCCGGTCCGCGCTCCAACACATCCCACCACCAATGGTTTTCCGGCCCGCCGACACCCATGTGGTTTGGAACGATGTCAAGGACAAGGCCCATGCCGTGCGCGCGCAGGGCCTTGACCAATTCTGCCAGGTCGGCCTCCGTTCCCAGCTCGGGATTCAACTGGTTGAAATCACAGGTGTCGTAGCCGTGGGTGCTGTGCGGGTGGGCCTTGAGGAGAGGCGAGGCGTAAAGGTGGGAGACTCCCAGTTCGCTCAGGTAGGGCACCAGCGCCAGCCCGCTACGCAGGGGAAAGCCTTCGTGGAACTGGAAGCGGTAAGTGGCCCGCGGCACCCGCCCCGCCAGCCTGCCGTTTTGAATTCCGGGTGACACGGCTGGGAATTATTGGGGTTTGACCGCCGCTCCAAAGCCAAGCTTTTCGCCAAGCGCCGGGAATTTTTCGACCCAGGCCCCGGCCTCCTCGTTGCCCTGGCTCGCGCTCCGTTGCATTTCCGGATACGTGGCGCTGATCATCTCATAATAAATGTTCTGCGGTTTCCACAGATTGACACCGAAGGGGAGGCTGCGGGCCAGTTCCGCGGCGTCATCAAAAAGCTTAAAGACTTCCATGTCCTGGGGCGCCTTGAGAAACCGGTCGCTCACCCGGTCCATGTGGGACTTGAGGGCGTAACCCAATTCCTCCGTGTAGAGAGTGACCTTGCTCGCGGCGCATTCCGCCAGGAGGCTGCGGGCGCGTTCCAAATCCAGCTTGTCACCTTCAAGTTGCCGCAGCAGCTCCGTGTTGAGCACAATTTCGCTGGCCATGCCCAGGGCCTTGAGGGGCGGCGTCCGTAAATTCGCGGTGAACCTCCTAAGCGGCGCGTAGTGCTCGGTAATATGCCGAAGCGTGCTGTAAATCTCATCACTCGGGCCGGCGAGGATTTGATTCAGAACCTCGCGTTGCTCGTCTCGAAACAGGTGTTCCACGGAATAGTGGATCGGGCCAAAATGGCGGTCCATGACGCGGATCATTTCCGGTAAATCTCCATGTTCAAAGGGGGCGCGCAGTTCTTGCACCAGCTTGGCGTAGCCTTCCAGGTCTCCCTCCTTCCGCACCGCGCCATTGATCGTATGGTCGCCAGTGTGAAAAACGGCATAAGTCAAGACATCGGAGCTTTGGGTGGAATCAAAGGTGATTTTAATCCGCCCGGTGGCCAGTCGCGTCTTGCCTACGCTGAATAGTTGACGGTCCTCCTGTCTGACCGAGAAAGAATAAATGCGCGCCTCTTCGGGATAGGTTTTGAAAAGCGAGCTAATGGCGTAATGAGCCGCCACGGTTTCCATGGTCATGATGGCCGGCTTGACAAATCTTTCATAAATCTGTCGTCCGTCGTGCGGATCAGGAAGATTACTTTCCGCGTTGCCTAGAATCTCCAAAAATCCCGGTTCCAGGTCTTCGCCAAAGCCCGCGGCGATTTGGATTGAGCGGGCGGCATATTGGATGTTTTGGACGGTTTCGATCCCGGAAATGTCATCGAAGAACCAGCCGCAACTGGTGTACATGAGCAGCGCGTGCCGCTGCATTTCCAGCAGCCTCAGGGCGTTGACCTGCTCGCCATGGGTGAGCGGACGAACGGCGTGCTCTTCAAAGAAGCGCGCGATGTTTGCCGGAGAACGATCCAGAATGACGGCGATGTAGGCGTCGCGGGCGCCCCAGGGGTCTTTGAGGAAATCCCGGCCCTTGGCTTCATAACAGGCGGCCAGCTTGTCGCGCAGCCAATCGAGCGAATTACGCAGAGGTTCGCGCCACTTCTGGTTCCAGCCGGAGTGTCCGCCCGAATTGCAGCCGCAGTCGCGCCGCCAGCGGTCCACGCCGTGCGGACAACTCCACGCGCTGCCTTGGTGAATCTGCACCTGGTGCGTCGGAGGATGTTTCTCCAGATATTCCGCGTAAATGCTCAGGTGCGCGTTGCCTTCGGTTTCGATCTTGCGTAAAGCGTAAGCCAGCGCCATGTCGCCATTGGTGAAATGGTGGCCGTAGGATTCGCCATCGGTGGCGACGTTTAGCAACTGGTCGCGATCGCTGCCTTCGTGAAAGCCGTCCATTAGCCGGTGCGCCAGGACATCGCCGTTGCCGAGCAATCGTTCAAAAGCAATCGCCTTGGCCACGTCGGCGTCATAGAAGAAAACCGCGATGGAACGGCCGGAAGGCAAATTCACCAGATAGGGCATGGAAGGGTCCACCTTCCCGCCATTGGCATCCTGCCAGTCCTTGCCATCAGGCGGGAGCATCCGGCTGGCCTGAAAGGGGGAGAGGATGGTAAATTTGATCCCCAACTCGGCCAGCACGTCGAGCGACTCGTCATCGGCGGCCGTTTCCGGCAGCCACATCCCTTCAGGCTTGCGGCCGAACCGGGATTCAAAATCGCGGATGCCCCACCGCACCTGGGTGTATTTGTCCCGGCGGTTGGCCAGAGGCATGATGATGTGGTTGTAACATTGCCCCAGCGCGGTGCCGTGCCCGGAAAACTGTTTCTGGCCGGCCTTGTCCGCGTCAATGATCGCCTGGTAAATGTCGTTGGCCTTTTCCTTCATCCAGGAGAGAAGGGATGGCCCAAAATTGAAACTTATTTTCGAGTAATTGCTGACAATGCGCTCGATCCGTCCGTCGCCATCCACCAGCCTGGCGTAGGCGTTGGGCGCGTAACATTGCGCCGCAATGCGTTCATTCCAATCGTGATAGGGAGCGGCGGAGTCTTGCAACTCCACGGTCTCCAGCCAGGGATTCTCGCGCGGCGGCTGATAAAAGTGCCCGTGAATGCAGATGAATTTTTCCATGTTGAAGACTTTTTTCTGAGATTTTAAGGGGTGGACCTGGTAAATGGAGACTGGCTCGTCCCGCGCTCGGCACTGGATTGGGTTATATTCACTGCCGCAGTCATGGCTTGTCTTCGGCTTTCATGAGATTGATGATGGCTGTGAGCGGGATATCCACCCAGGCCGGCCGGTGATTCAGTTCATAGCCCACTTCGTAAACGGCATTTCGGAGGATTTCCGCCTCCAAAAGGATCTGCAATGCCGTCTCGCTGGCCGGAAGGTAAGCCGCCGCGCGGGAACTTTCAAGGTAGGCCTTGATAAAGGCAGCCCCCACCCATCCCGACCAATACCGCGCCCACGAAGCCGCTGCCTCCATCTGGCCAGGTTGCATGGAGCCATGCTCGGATTGCTGCAAAAGAGCGACATGTGCGGCATAATGGAAGGACAGAACCATTCCCGTGACATCGCGCAAGGGCGACTGTTTCAGCCGCCGATCACCCAGGGCGACCGCAGGCTCGCCTTCAAAATCAATGATCATAAAGTCTTTGCCCGTATGGAGTACCTGACCCAGACTATAATCACCATGGATGCGAATGCGCAGGGCGTCAATGCGTCCGGCGTAAAGCCTGCGAAACCGCTCCAGTATCCTGGTTTCCAAGGCCAGGACCTGCTGCGCCAGAACCTGCGCGGTCGGGGACAGGCTTTTCAATTGCTGGTTCAGGAGCAGGAAATTCTGACGGGCCAGGCTGCGCATTGATTGAAAGAGCCCGCGTTGAGAGTAGGGTGTCCACGGTTCCGGTTGGAAGCCTGGATCATCAGTCTCGGAGGCCAGAGCCAGATGCAGCGTGGTCGTGCGCTCGCCCAACATCCGCGCGTCTTGCAGGTAGGAACCAATCATCTCCTCGTCCGCCGCGGGAAGTTGCCTGGCCGCGAGTTTTATCACCGAGGGATTCGGCAACTCTGGCGCCCGGCTGCTCTGCGCGGGCAACGTCTGAATTCGCTCATAAAACCGGCCCAAGGTGTCGAGGGTGAAATCCCAAGCGGTTTTGCAAGAAGGCACAAAGGAAGCAAGAACGGCCACGGTGCCCGGTTCCTCGTTCTGTCCGCGATATTCCAACGCGCCCGCCAGGGGCGGCGCATAGGGAAACGTGCGTGCGGCCAGGAAACGCCCGATTTCAAGTTCCGGGTTGACGCCTCCGTCGAGGCGGCGAAAGAATTTCAAAATCAACTGGTCGCCATAGACGACCGACGAGTTGGATTGTCCGGCTTTGCCGGGGGACGGTTCCAAGGCGATACCGCCTGCGCTGCGCAGACTGCGCAGCGCCGCCGTCTGGGTGGCTTCCAATTTCCCGTAACGGCCCGGCAACCGCCGGCGGTTGGAGATCAACTCCAGCATGGCGCTGCAAAAGGCTTTATCGGCGATGGCATCGTAGAGGACGCCGTCCTGGTTGGGTTGCTTTACCGAGAGGCGCGCCACCACCAGCGCCGCCATGTCGCGGCAAATGGGATCGGCCTTCTCCCCCAGCGCGCAGGCAAGTGGAACAATGTAGGTTTCCGGCTCGGACTGAAAATATTCCACTTGCAAAAAGGTGAGAAAAGCCTGGTCCCCGGGCAGGGGAATCGCGATGACTTCCAATAAATTCACCGTTCTGATGATTCTGGCTTTGCCGCCAAACCAGCGTCGCGATGGCAACCAGTTTTGGAGCGCGGCCTCCAACTGGACGCGATGGTCCTCTTGCAAAGCCTCCGCCCAATTTTCCTCCACCTGCAAAAGCGGCCGTCCTTCCGCCCCGATGGGAGCGCCCAATGATTCCGTTTGGGCGGATGCTTTCGCCTCGAGCGAAAACCAGTAAAACGCATGCGGCCCGAGCGTCAGAAAAAAAGGCTTGTCGGTGATGACCGGAAACTCGGTTTGTCCAAACATTTCCACCGGCACGCGCGACTGGAAGGACGAAAGGTCCAGTTCCACCGGTTGCACCAGCCGGGAAAGATTCGCCACGGCCAGGATGCACTCGTCTTCATATCGCCGCACATAGGCGAGCACCTTCCGGTTGGCGGGGTGCAAAAATTCCAGTGACCCGAGGCCGAAGCCCTTCCACCGCTTACGCAGGGCAATCGTTTGCCGCATCCACCACAAGAGCGAATTCCGGTTATGCTGCTGCGCTTCCACGTTGACCGCTTCGTAATGATTTTCGGGATCAAGGTTGATGGGCAGGTAAAGACTCTGCGGATTGGCTCGGGAAAAACCCGCGTTTTTATCCGCGCTCCACTGCATCGGTGTGCGCACCCCGTTGCGGTCGCCGAGGTAGATGTTATCGCCCATGCCGATTTCGTCCCCGTAATAAATGACCGGCGTGCCGGGCAGCGAAAAGAGCAGCGCACAGAGCAATTCAATGCGCTTGCGATCATTGCCGACCAACGGGGCCAGACGCCGGCGGATGCCCAAATTCAAGCGCGCCTGGTGAATGTGGGCGTACATCTGGTACATGTAGTCACGCTCCTCGTCGGTCACCATTTCCAGGGTCAACTCGTCGTGATTGCGGAGGAACAACGCCCATTGCGCCGTCTCGGGAATGGGCGGTGTTTGTTGCAGTATGTCAATGATTGGAAATCTGTCCTCCATGCGCAAGGCCATGAATAGTCTCGGCATGAGCGGAAAGTGAAACGCCATGTGGCACTCGTCCCCGCGCCCCGTCCCAAAATAGGCCGCGGCCTCATCGGGCCATTGGTTGGCTTCCGCCAGCAGCATCCGGTCGCTGTATTTTTCATCCACGTGTTTGCGCAGGAGCTTTAAGTAGGCGTGCGTCTCCGGCAGGTTCTCGCAACTCGTTCCTTCGCGCTCGTAAAGATAGGGCACCGCATCCAGCCGCACCCCGTCCACACCCATGTCAAACCAAAAATCCAGGACCCGGAACATCTCCTCCCGGACGGGGGCGTGATCGAAGTTCAAATCGGGCTGATGCGAATAAAAGCGGTGCCAGAAATAAGCCTTGGCCACAGGGTCCATGGTCCAGTTTGCAATTTCCGTGTCTTTGAAGATGACGCGGGTGCCTTTGTATTTTTCCGGCGTATCGCTCCAGACGTAGTAATCCCGCCAATGACTGCCAGGCTTGGCGCGACGGGAACGCTGGAACCACGGATGTTGATCGGAAGTGTGGTTGAGCACAAGTTCGGTGATGACCCGCAAATCACGCCGGTGCGCTTCTCGCAGAAACACCTTAAAATCCGCCAGCGTGCCATACTTGGGATGAACGCCGTAGTAATCAGCGATGTCATAGCCGTCGTCCTTCAACGGCGACGGATAAAATGGCAGCACCCAAAGCGCCGTCACTCCCAAATCACGAAGATAGTCAAGTTTCGCCGTTAAACCACGGAAATCACCGGCGCCGTCATCATCGCTGTCGAAAAAAGCACGAACATGGACTTCATAGATCACAGCCGTCTTGAACCAGAGTTCGGTCGTGGCGGGCGCGGCGGATTGATTGGGTGGGGGCGTCATGTGCTATAAATCAAATCAACTTGGGTGGCTCCCAGTCCGCCCGCAAACGGGGCAGGCTTTGGGGATGGTTCTGTTGGATGAAAGCGATGAGCTTTTCCCGCACGTCGCAACGCAAATTCCACGCTATGGAAGAATCTGCGGCAGTGCAAAGCACCCGGATTTGCATGGTATGCTCCGAGGCGTCGCTGACTTGCAGATTCCAGTAGCGGCGGTCCCATAAGGGGTTGGTTTCGACGATTTGGCGCACGGCTTTGCGCACCTCCTCCACCGGCAGCGAGTAATCCACCCAAAGGATGACGGAGCCCAGCAAATTGGCCGAAGCCCGGGTCCAATTTTGGAACTGTTTTTCAATAAAATCGCTCAATGGCACAATCAACCGCGTGTCATCCCAAACGTGAACGACCACGTAAGTCAACGTGATTTCCTCGATGCGTCCCCACGAGTCTCCCACGATGACGACATCGTCCAGGCGGATGGGTTGCGTCAGGGCCACTTGAAAGCCGGCGAAAAGGTTGGCGATGGTTTTCTGCGCGGCGAAGCCGAGAATGACTCCCAAGACGCCGGCCGAGGCCAGCATGCTGGTTCCCAGGTGGCGCACTTCTTCAAACAACATCAAGATCGAGGCGATGGAGAAGAGGCCAATGACAAAGTAAAGAATTCGGCCGATGACTTGAACCTGGGTGCGAATCTTGCGGGCGCGCAAATTGTCCGCCACGCTGATATTGAATTTCACCAATACGACATTTTCCCCCAGGCGGACCGCTTGGAACAAAATCAAAGCCACTGCCACAATGAGCAGGATGCTGGTGCCCTTGGACACAACGCCGGCGTATCCGGGAGCCAGGCCCAGAACCGGCAGAGCCAGAATGACACCCACCACCGGCACAATGACGCGCAGGGCTTTTCCCGCCAGTGGCACGAATAATTCGTCCAGCTTGCTTCCGGTATTGGCCGCCCACGCCGCCAGCCAAGCGTCCAGCACCCGGGTGAGGCGAATGAACAGCCAAAGCAAGACAGCGAAAATCGCCAAGTCAACCAGCTTGCTTAAAAAGTGGCGGGCTACAGCCCATTCTTCGGCTGGCAGCAGCTTCCGCAGAAGTGTGGCCAACACCACGTAAGAGCCACCCACCCAAATCAGCGAGTAGATCGGACCACCCAAAGCATCGAAAAACTGATGCCACAGCGACTCCTTGGTTGCGGCGGCCTCCGTTGACTTTTTCTTGCGGTGAACAATCAAGGCCGCCAACCCGTGCGCCGCCAGGACGAACAGCATAATGCCGCCTGCCACTGTCAAATCCGCCCAAGTTATCGGGCCAATCGCCGGACGGTTCAGGCCGGGGCCGAAAACCTCAGCTACTAATCGGGTGAGCAAGGTCGAGAGACCGTTGGCCGGTTCGTCCCCAACACTTTTCCGCATCATGGCTTCATCCATAATCCTTCGTTCTAAAGTCATCTGATGACGGCTCGAATGTTCTGGGCGTCAGTCCAGGGCGTGTTTATAGACGTTCTTCATGGTGAAAACTTCGCTTCCACGGCGTCGTAATTACACTTCAGCAAACGAACTTAAATGAGATAAACGCGGAGAGGCTATGGGGTATTCTACCCACGCCTGCATTCATCTGTACACCTTCAATGGGACATGGCATTGCGTTTGAGCAAGAGTGACGCTGTGTAAATCGCAGGTCGGGCGAAGTCGCTTATTGTCACCAGCCTCGCCAGTCACTAATGTGAAAAGTGGCAATGAAAAAACGGCTCAGGAAGTCACTCGCCAGCGAAACCCTCACGGGTGCCGCTGTCTGGACGGCAGGTTGCTCGCGCCTAATACCACGACGTTTTTTCCGCTCGGGAGACGGCAGCAACAAAATTCATGTGATATGGAAGCGATTGTCATGGGTAGTTACTTATGCCATCGCTCTCATTCGGGCTAAGGATCAGGCATGGTCAGTCGGCCTTCCTAACAGGAACCAACAAAAGAACCTGCAGCTGGTTTCAAGCCTGAAAATGAACTGGCCTGCCAATCGGGCGCACGTTGACACACGCACCAAGCGCGAATCTTCTCCCTCTCTCCGCGAGGAACGAGCAAGAGGGCTGGGGGGAGGGGCAGCTTTAAAACACACCAAAGGCGTTACAATTGCCCCTCTCCCTAACCCTCGCCCCATTCGTTCCTCATGGGGCGAGGGAACCAGGCTGCAACATCCGCTGGTGCGGGTGAAAAGTTGCTCTCCTGCCAAACCGCAGTAGCCGGTGACCGCCCACTCAACATGATCGAACTTCTGCTCACGATTTATGCGGTGGGGATGCTTGCGAGCGTCCTTGCTGGAGGGCGTGCGCCAAAACTTTGGTTGAGCATGGTTCTTCTTGGCGCGTTTGGAGGCCTGGGCGCCGCAGTGGTCGCGTTGACCACCGGGATCGTGTGGGAATTGCACAGTGCGCTGACTATCGGAGGTGAAGCGGTGCACCTGCGTTTCGATGCGTTGAGCGCTCTATTCCTCGCGTTGCTAAGTCTCATCGGCGGGGCCGGTGCGGTCTATGGGTGCGAATACTGGGCTGACCATGCGCACCCGCGATCGGCTGGGTCAGGACGGGTGTGGTGGAGCACGCTTTTGCTGTGCCTCGGGTTGGTGCTTCTCACCACTAATGGCCTGCATTTTCTCATCGCATGGGAGCTCTTCACGCTCAGCGCCTATTTTCTCGTGACGCTGGATCGCCAGCGCCGCGAAGTGCGGGCGGCAGGTTGGCTGTATTTGGGAGTCTCACATGCGGCGACCCTCGCGCTCTTCGCGTTTTTCACTTTGCTGGCGGTGCGTACGGGCAGTTGGGATCTCCGTCCCATGCGCGAGCAGGCCGAGTTGGCGCCGCTGTTCTGGCTTGCCCTCGCTGGCTTCGGCCTCAAAGCCGGATTGTTCCCGCTGCACATCTGGCTGCCCTCGGCCCACGCCAATGCGCCGAGCCATGTCTCGGCCATTCTCTCCGGCGTGACCATCAAGATGGGCATTTACGGCCTTGTCCGTTTCAGCGGCTGGATGCCTGTGCCACCAGAGGCTGGGTGGGCGGTGGCGTTTCTGGGCGTGTCCAGCGCGGTTTTGGGCGTGGCATTTGCATTGGGTCAACACGATCTCAAACGGTTGCTCGCTTATCATAGTGTTGAAAACATCGGCATCATTCTTATCGGGCTTGGCTTCGCGCTTGTGGCCGTGAGCCAGGGCAACGCGACGTGGGGGCGGCTGGCTCTGGCTGGCGGCCTGCTCCATGTCTGGAATCATGGGTTGTTTAAATCCTTGCTGTTTTTCGGCGCCGGCTCGGTGTTGCACGCGACCGGGACGCGTGAAATGAGCCGGTTGGGCGGCCTATGGCGAATGATGCCTTGGACCGCGTCGCTTTTTGCGCTGGGCGCAATTGCGATTTGCGGGCTGCCGCCGCTCAATGGCTTCGTCAGCGAATGGCTGGTCTATCTCGGTTTGTTCGACGCCACGATTGCGCGCGGTCCGTCGGCTTGGGCGGCAATTCCGGCAGCGATTCTTCTTGGGGTGACCGGAGCGTTGGCGCTCGCCTGTTTTGTAAAGGTCTGTGGCGTTGTGTTTTTGGGCGCTCCGCGTTCCAATGCTGCGGCGCGCGCGCACGAAAGCGGCCCGGCAATGCGCGGCGCAATGCTGGCCCTGGCCACGGCTTGCGTGACGATCGGCCTCGCCCCAACGGTTTTCTGGCCGGCAATACTCCGGGCCGTGGATGCCTGGAATCCGGACTGGGCAGGAGCAGAGACGCCTGCCGCGCTTTCAACGCTTGGAACATTGCATGTGGCGCTGGCGTTAATCGCCCTGGCGGCGGCAGGGTGGCTTTGGCATCGCGCGCGGCGCGGCAGCTTGAGGCGCGCGGTGACGTGGGATTGCGGATACGCCGCCCCAACCGCGCGGATGCAATACACGGCCGGTTCATTTGCCGGGATCATCACCGAGTGGTTCGCCTGGGTTCTGCGGCCCGAACGGCATGAGCATCGTCCCGAAGTCCTGATGCCCGCCAGCGCAAATTTTACCGAGCATACTCCGGAGACGGTGCTGGAACGAATCGTTGAGCCGGCGGGCAAACTGGTCATGCGGGTCTCGAAGGTGGCGCAGAGCCTTCAGCAGGGACGGCTTCAATCTTATCTGTTATATTTGCTGATCGGTCTTGTCGCGCTGGCCGCGTTGGTGATACTCGGAGGCGGAAATTGAAAGTGAAACTTCAGCAACCATGTATCTGAATCTCATCCAGATTGCGGAATCGTTTGGGGTTTCGGAGACCGTCGTCGAAGGCTGGATTCGCAACGAAGGGTTGCCGAATACACCGGACCGGGGGCGGCTGTTGTTTGACCACGCCCAGGTGGCGGAATGGGCGGCCAAACGCGGCTTGGCGGCGCAGGCTGGATTCCTGGCGCCGGCGGCCTCCGCCCTCGGGACCCACTTGCGACTTGGCCCATTGCTGCGCGCCGGGGGGATCTGGCGCGAAGTGCCGGCCGCGGAAGTGGTCGCCTGCTTCGAGCGCATCGTGACGGCGCTGCATGGAGCGACGGCGCCTGTCCGTCAATTGCTCGGGCTGAAGCTTCGAGCCAAGGGCGGCGTGACGATGGCACCGGTCGGTGGCGGTTTTGCCCTCCCGCATCCGAGCACCAGGATCACGCTCGGCCGCGACTCGGGCACGGTGGCGCTGTTGCTCCTGCGCGAGCCGCTGCCGCCGGATGAAGCGTCGCCGGATGAAGTGCCGATCACGCGACTGTGTTTTTTCATCGCGCCCTCGCCCCGCGCGCACCTCGATTTACTGGCGCGGCTCAGCCGCAGTCTGACTCGCGGGCCATTGCGTGAACTGATCGCCAACGGCGCGGCCGACGAAGAGATTCTTAGGGTGGTGGAAACGGAAGACGCCGCGGTGACCGACCCTGTCAAACCGGGGATGAAATCGTGACCCCGACGCCGCTTTTGCAGTTCGCTCTCGTGGCGCTGGTGTTGGGCATCGGGCTGGGGCCACGGTTCTCGCGAATCTGGCTTGCCTTGACCGTGGCCGGCACGGCTGCCGGTTTGGGCGCCGCGCTGAAAGTTTTGCTGGGCGGAGCGGATTGGGAATGGCGGAGCCAATTTGCCTTGGGCGGCGAACCGTTGCATCTGCGGTTGGATGGGTTGAGCGCACTCTTTCTTGTGTTGTTGTGTGTGGTTGGCGGAGCCGGCGCGGTGTATGCGCGTGAGTATTGGTCGGACCATCATTACCCCGACTCCGCTCCGCGTGGCCGGGCTTGGTGGAGCGCACTGTTGTTAAGCATGGGGCTGGTGCTTACCGTTTCCAATGGGCTGCACTTTCTAATCGTCTGGGAGTTGTTCGCCGTCTGCGCGTATTTTTTGATCACGCTGGACCGTGAACAAGGCGAAGCCCGGGCGGCAGGTTGGTTATATCTGGCGGCATCCCATGCCGGCACGCTTTGTCTCTTCGCTTTCTTTGCCCTCCTGGCGGCGCGCACGGGAAGCTGGGATCTTGGGCCGATGACCGGGAACGCAGAGTTAACGCCGTTATTCTGGCTGGCGCTGTTCGGCTTTGGCATCAAAGCCGGCTTTTTTCCATTGCATATCTGGCTGCCATCAGCGCATGCCAATGCCCCGAGCCACGTCTCCGCCATCATGTCGGGGGTGGCAATCAAGATGGGCCTTTACGGCATTGTGCGTTTCAGCGGCTGGCTGCCGGTGCCTCCGGCGGCGGGCTGGGTGGTCATCAGTCTCGGAGCGACGAGCGCCCTCGTCGGCATTGCCTTCGCGCTCGCGCAAAACGATTTCAAGCGGTTGCTGGCCTATTGTTCAGTCGAGAATATGGGAGTGATCCTGATTGGCGTCGGCGCGGCGTTGCTGGCGTCGGCGCATGGCGACGCGTCCTGGGGCCGCCTGGTGATTGCCGGGGCGTTGCTGCATGTGTGGAATCATGGCGCGTTCAAAGCGCTGTTGTTTTTCTGCGCGGGTTCGGTGCTGCATGCCACGGGCACGCGGGAGATGAGCCGGTTGGGCGGGATGTGGCGAATGATGCCGTGGACCGCCGGATTATTTGCGCTGGGTGCGGTTGCGGTGTCCGGTCTGCCGCCCCTCAATGGATTCGTCAGCGAATGGCTCGTGTATCTTGGACTTTTTGACTGCGTCACCGGCAAAGGCGCTTCGGCCTGGGCCGCCATGCCGGCGGCGATCATGCTTGCGATGGCTGGCGCGATGGCCATGGCAAGTTTTGTAAAAGCGGGCGCGATGATTTTTCTTGGCGCGTCCCGCACGCAGGCTGCGGCGCGCGCGCGCGAATGCGGCATTTTGATGCGCGCGCCGATGTTGGCGCTGGCGGGCATTTGTTTGACGCTTGGCCTGGTGCCGATTTTATTTTGGCCGGCGGTGTCCCGCGCGGTGGGTGCCTGGCATCCTGCCTGGGTCTCGACCGAAACGCCCGCGCCGCTGATAGCGGTGGGGTTCGCGCAAGAGACGTTGGTAATTCTATTTCTGGCTGCGGTCGGATTGCTGTGGCGAAAGGCCCATGTTTCCTCCCTGCGCCGCGGCCTGACCTGGGACTGTGGTTACGCGGAGCCGACTGCGCGGATGCAATACACGAGCGCGTCATTCGCAGGCATTCCCTCGGGTTGGTTTCGCTGGATTCTGCAACCGGAATATAAAATGCGAAGACCCCGCGGACAGTTCCCGACCGAAGCCATCCGTTTGGAACGGACTCCCGAAACGGTGTTGGAGCATGTCATCGCCCCGGTGGCTGCAATCATCATGCGCGCCTCCGCCTCGGCCCGCCGTTTGCAGCATGGCCGTTTGCAGTTCTACATTCTTTATGTGCTGGCCGGGCTGGTGGCCATGGGAATTATCGTTTTGTTGGGAGGCGGACAATGATGCTGATCGTTGATCTCATCTTCCGCATTGCGTTTTGGCTGCTGCTGGCGCCGCTGCTTCCGGGCATCATCAACAAAGTCAAAGCATGGGTGGCCGGCCGGCGCGGGCCGCCGGTCTTTCAGCTTTACTACGATCTCGCGAAACTCTGGCGCAAAAGTGTCGTGTTGAGCACCCTGGCGTCGCCGGGTTTCATCGCCGGTCCGGCGGTCGCGTGGGTGGCACTGGCGGGAGCGGCGATGTTGATGCCCCTGGGTCAGGCGGGCAGCGCGTTGAGTTTTCGAGGCGACGTGCTGTTGCTGATTTATCTGCTGGCGCTGGCGCGGTTTTGCACGGCGTGGGCGGCGATGGAAACGGGTTCCGCCTTTGAGGGCATGGGCGCGGCGCGCGAGGTCAGTTATGCGGTCCTGGCGGAAGCAGCCATTGTTGCGGCGGTATTATCGTTGAGCGTCCAGACGGGCAGCGTTTCATTGATAACCATGCTTTCACCGTCAGCGGGCGCGGGAGCCGTGCTGTTGGCGGCGGGATTATTTACCGTGCTGCTGGCGGAGAATTGCCGGGTGCCCTTTGACGATCCCAACACCCATCTGGAATTAACGATGATTCACGAAGCGATGATTCTCGATCACAGCGGTCCGCCGCTGGCGGCAATTTTGCACGGCGCATCCATCAAGCTGTTGCTCTTCGCCGTGCTGCTGGTTCAGGCGGTGCTGCCGATGGGAAATTTATCGCCCCTGGCCGGCGCCGGGGCATTGGCGGCGGGCGTCTTGTTGGTGACGATCGGCGTGGGATTGGTGGAATCGCTGCTGGCGCGACTTGCCTTTCGGCGAGTGCCGCTGCTGCTCACCACGGCATTTTTGCTGTGCTTGTTTGCGTTGTTGGTGGCCTGGAAAGGCGGTGCGAAATGAGCGGGACGATGAACCTTTTGATTGGTTTGGCGATGGGATTGAACCTGCTCGCGCTTGGCACCAACCGGTTGCCGTCGCTCATCCGCGTCATGTCGTTGCAAGGCGTCGTCCTGGGAGTGATGCCGCTGTTGATGGAGCATGACACACTTAACTGGCGGGTTGAGGCGGTCGCGCTCGCCACCATCGTTGGCAAGGGCCTGGTGATTCCCGGGCTTCTGCGGCGCGCGATGCGCGCGGCGAATATTGACCGGGAGATTGAGCCGTTCATTGGATTTGTGCCATCGTTGCTGCTCGGAGCGGGCGGCACCATCGCAGCCGTGGCGCTCGCAAGGGCCTTGCCGCTGCTGCCGGAACACGCCGGAACGCTCCTGGTGCCGGGCGCGATTGCCTCGATTTTGACCGGCTTTATTCTGCTCATCGGCCGCGTCAAGGCGATCTCGCAGGTCTGCGGCTATTTGATTTTGGAAAACGGCATTTATCTTTTCGGCCTGCTGCTGATCCACTCGACGCCGTTGCTGGTGGAGTCGGGCATCCTCCTGGATGTCACCGTGGGCGTATTCGTTATTGGCATCATCGTGGACCGCATCCAGCGGGCGTTCGATTCGCTGGATACCCGCAAACTCACCACTCTAAGGGAATGAACCCGCTCCTGCTAATTATCGTGCCCTTGCTGGGAGCAGCGCTGGCGGCTTTGTGGCCGAGCAACCGCACCCGGCCCTGGCTGCTGCCGGTCGTCGGCCTCGCGCATGCGGCGATGACGCTTTGGTTCTTTATCAATCCGCCGGTCGTCGCACCGGGCGACTGGCTCGGGTTTGATCCGCTGGCGCGCGCGGTGTTACCGGCGGTGTCGCTGCTATTCCTCGTCTGCGCCGCGTATGGCGTGCCGTACCTTCGGATTAGATCGGAGCGGCCCAACCGCGTCTTCGTCGCGGTACTGCTTGCCGTGCTTGGTCTATTGAGCGCCGGCCATCAGGCCCGGCATTTGGGTGTGCTCTGGATTACGACCGAGGCGGTCACGCTGGCCGCGGTCCCACTCATACACTTTAACAGCACGCCGCGCGCATTTGAAGCGACCTGGAAATATCTGCTTATCGGCGGCACCGGCATCGCGCTGTCGCTGCTCGGTTCCTTTTGCCTGGGCTACGCCTCGCTCCACGGCGGTGGCGTTGGCGATTTAACCTTTACGGCGTTGACCGCCCAAGGCACGGGCTTGTCCAGCCCGTGGGTCAAGACGGCGTGGGTATTGTTACTTGTCGGTTACGGAACAAAAATGGGACTTGCTCCCATGCACACCTGGAAACCTGACGCCTACGGCGAGGCTCCCGGCATCATCGGCGCCATTCTGGCGGGCGGCGTCACCACCGTGGCGTTCACCGCCATCCTGCGCGTGCGCGCCGTCATCGGCGCAGCGGGGGAAGGCCCGATTGCGGACCGTACGCTGCTGGTCATTGGATTATTCTCGATGCTGGTGGCGGCGCTGTTCCTGCTGGGCACGCGGGATTTCAAACGGATGCTCGCCTATTCCAGCGTGGAACACATGGGCATTCTGAGCATTGGCGCATCCCTCGGCGGGGCGGGCGTGGCCGCGGCCCTGTTCCATGTTTGGAGCAATGGCCTGACCAAAGGCGCGTTGTTTCTGAGCGCCGGCAATATGCGGCGGGCGGCGGGTTCGGCTTCGATGGATAATGCGCGCGGCATGTCGGTGCTCACGCCACGCTCGGCGGCGATTTTTATCGCCGGTATGTTTGCCGTCACGGCCTGCCCGCCTTTCGGTCCCTTTTTCAGCGAATTGCAGGTGGTGCGCGCCGCAGTTGCTTCCGGGCATGGTTTCGCGACCGCGATGTTTCTTGGCTGCCTCCTGCTGGCGTTCTTCGGCCTGACGCGTGTGGCCTTTGGCATCGCGGATGGACGCCCGCGTCTGGCGGCGAAGACAAATGCCAAACGCTGCGCGGAAACAATTGGTGTGATCGCGCCGCCGCTCGTGCTGCTGGGTTTGTCCTTGTGGCTCGGACTCCGCACACCGGCGATGTTGCGCGAGGCATGGGCGGCCGCCGTCACGCAACTTTTTCCAAATCCATGAGCGCCTCCACTCCATTTGCCCTGCTGGCCAATGCCACGAGCATTCCATGGTCGGAAGTGCCTTCGTGGCCGGTGGCGGAGTTTGTCCGCGCCACGGCGGCCGAGTTGAAGCGGAGCGCGCGCCTATGCGCGTGGTTTGGCGTGCCGGAAGATTCGCGCGCCTGCCTCGTCGCCGTGCTGGCCTTCGACGCCGACAATACGCTCGCGGTCGGGCGGAGTGAGCCTTTTGCCGACGCGTATCCCGCATTGACTGCCACCCACCCGCAGGCGCATCTGTTCGAGCGCGAAGTCTGGGAGCAACATGGCCTCACACCCCAAGGGCATCCGTGGCTCAAGCCCGTGCGGCGCACAGCGGGGAATGCGCCGGCCAACGGCGAATTTTTCCGGGTGGACGGCGGCGAAATTCACGAGGTTGCCGTAGGCCCGATCCATGCCGGCATCATCGAGCCGGGACATTTTCGTTTCCAATGCGCGGGCGAGGAAGTGCTGCATTTGGAAATCGCGCTCGGCTATCAGCATCGCGGGGTTGAGGAGGCGCTGACCGGCGGGCCGCATCTCGCAACGGTGAGCCAGATGGAAACGGTGGCGGGCGACACCACCATCGCCCATGCCACCGCCCACGCGACCGTCATGGAAGCGCTCGCCGGCACCGAGGCGCCCTTGCGCGCCCAATGGCTGCGGGCGGTGGCACTCGAACTCGAACGTCTTGCCAACCATACCGGCGACATCGGCGCGCTGGCCGGCGACGTGGCGTTTCTGCCCACTGCTTCGGCGTGCGGTAAAATCCGCGGCGACTTCCTCAACCTCACAGCGCTCATTTGCGGTAATCGCTTTGGACGCGGTCTTGTGCGGCCCGGCGGATGCCGACATGACCTCGAATCCGGGCGCGCGGCGCAATTGATCGAACGGTTGAAACCCGCGCTCGCCGATGTCGAACAAGCCATCGCGTGGTTCTGGGACGCCGCGTCCGTTCGCGCGCGCTTTGAAGGTGTCGGCACCGTTTTTCCCGCGCAAGCCGCCGAAATCGGACTCGTTGGCCCGGCCGCGCGCGCTTGCGGTCTGGTGCGCGACGTGCGTTATGATCATCCGGCCGGCTGGCACCGCTTCGCCCAGGCCCCGGTGGCTGTCTGGCCGAGCGGGGATGTGTTTGCCCGCGCCCGCGTTCGTTCCTTGGAAATTCAACGCTCGGGCGAATATCTCCGCGAACAACTCGCTGCGCCCGCCGATGGCGATTTGCGCGGCGAACTTCCGCCTTCCGCGCCGGACACATTGGCCGTGGCGCTCGTCGAAGGTTGGCGCGGCGAAGTTTGCCATGCCGCTTTGAGCGATGCGACCGGCCGCTTTCGCCGCTACAAGATAGTTGATCCGTCGTTTCACAATTGGACCGGTCTGGCCCTCGCGCTGCGGGGGACGGCCATTTCGGATTTTCCCATCTGCAACAAAAGCTTCAACCTTTCCTACTGCGGTTTCGATTTATGATGCCGCGCCCCAGCCATGTTCATCCTTAATACCATTGCCCACCGCCTGAAGCGCGGTTGCCAAACCATGGCCTATCCCAAAGGTCCGGCACCCCCCCTGCCGGATCGCCACGGCGGGGCGCTGAAAGTGGATGCGGCCAAATGCGCGGACACCTGCAATGCGTGCGTGCCGGTTTGCCCAACCCAGGCCATTGCGCGCCCCGTCGGCAAATCGGTCGTGCTGGATCTCGGCCTTTGTATTTTTTGCGCCTCTTGTGTGGAAATTTGCCCGCAAAAAGCCATAACGCAAACGGGCGATCATCGCCTGGCCGTGCGCCGGCGTGAAGACCTCATGCTCGGTGAATCCGGAGGGGAGGAAGTCCGCCTCGCCGCGGCGCTCGACCAGAAACTTCTCAAACTCTTTGGCCGTTCACTGCGGTTGCGCCAGGTAAGCGCCGGCGGCTGCGGCGCCTGCGAGGCCGACACCAACGTGCTGGGCACCATCGGCTGGGACCTCAGCCGTTTTGGAATTCAATTCGTCGCCTCGCCGCGCCATGCGGACGGCCTCCTCGTCACTGGCTGCATTTCAGGAAACATGCAACTGGCCCTAAGGAAAGCCTGGGACGCCGTGCCCGAGCCAAAAATCGTAATTGCTGTCGGCGCCTGCGCCATTGCCGGCGGACCCTTCGTCGGAAATCCTGAAATAAAAAATGGCGCGAGTTCGGTCGTGCCGGTTGATCTCTACATTCCCGGTTGTCCGCCGCACCCGCTCACGATCCTCGATGGCTTGCTGCGCCTGCTCGACCGCCTGGAAAAGAAGCCGAAATCCGCAACCGATCCCGGCAGGTAAGGGAAAGCGATATTTCGATTTTGGCCAACGCTGTCCAACGGACAGTTTAACCTCATAGAATGCCGGCAAATTGCCTGAATTGTCTGAATGGGGTTCAGAAGGTCGTGAGTTCAAATCTCACCGCCCCGACCAATATTTACAATGGTGTTTAGGGTTTTGCTTGAAATCCTAACAGAATCCTAACACAATAGGGGCATGAAGACTGCCTCTGCAAAAGCTCCAGAGTGGCCGAAAATCATCCGTAACGGATCGGTCATCCTCAAAATCTACCGGGTCGAAAACAAAGGCCGGGAAAGCTTCACCCTCTCCTATCACGCCGCCGGCAAGCGCGTGCTCAAAATGTTCGCCAGCCTCGATGAGGCCGTTGCCGAAGGCAAAGCCAAAGCCACTACGCTTGCCAACGGCGAACTGGACGCCCTGCACCTGCGCGCCGAGGATGCACGGGTTTATGTCTATTGCGATCGAATGGCAAAGTCTGCTGGCATACCGCTGGATCTGCTCGTGAAAGATGCAGTCGAGGCAGTAAAGATTGTGGACGGCAAGGTGTCGCTGCTGGAAATGGCCAAGGAATTTAAGCGGCGAAAAATGCACGAGCTACCGGACAAAATGCTGCCGGTGGCCGTGGATGAAATGATCGAGACGCGGACCAAGGACGGCACTGGCGATGCCTATGTGAGAGTGCTCAAGGTTTATCTGAACCAGCTCAAGGAAAGTTTCAACTGCCAGTTGCGGGCGGTAACGACGGGACAGCTTGCGGATTATCTCCGTAATCAGGACGTGTCGTCACGAAGCAAAAATAATGCGCGGGCGACCATCGGAGCGTTTTTCAAATTCTGCAAGGAACGCGGCTGGCTGCCGCGCGACCATGAAGGCATTGAGCTGGTGCCGAAGTTCAAGGAGAAGCCGACGGACATCACGATTTATTCACCATGGGAGGTCACGCAATTCCTGAATCACTCGCGGCCGGAAATGGTGCCGTTCCTTGCCATCGGTGCATTCGCGGGCCTGCGGTCGGCGGAAATCGAGCGGCTGGACTGGAGCGAAGTCCACCTGGCCGACAAATTCATCGAGATCAAGGCGGCCAAAGCCAAGACCGCCAGCCGGCGCATTGTGCCTATCACCGGCAACCTCGCGAAGTGGTTGAAAGATCACGCCAAAGATGAGGGGCGCATCGTGCCGTTCGACAACGTGAACAAACAAATTGGCTGGCTCGTGGAGGACACGAACCAGGCGCTAAAAGAGGCGGCGGAAAAAGACGGCAAAGACCCGGAGAAGGCGAAAAAGGTGAAGTGGAAAAAGAACGCGCTGCGGCACTCCTTCATTTCCTACCGCGTGGCGGAGACACAGGACGTGGCGAAAGTGGCGCTGGAAGCGGGTAACTCACCACAAATCATTTTCCAGCACTACCGCGAACTGGTGCAGCCGAAAGAGGCGAAGGCGTGGTTTGGAATTAAGCCGGCTACGGCCAAGTAGGCGTCTATCAATCCAACATGGTTTGCCGCCGGTCGCCACGTGTAACGGACTCGGCCCGCCCGCGAGATTACCCGACCACTTTTCAATATTCTTGATCCTTTAAAAAAACTTGACAAACCGTTCGATTGGATATACGCTCCCGCTGGCTTCGAGAAGCCAGCGGGAGCGTATATCCAAGTGAGTGTTCATCAGTCGCCACAGGCTGTTACTTGACATCACAGTGTCTTCCCCGTATGCTCCTTTGGAGCATACGGGGAAGACACTGTGAAAATCACTAAACCGCCAACACAAGTCCCGATGGACCGATGGGAGGTCTTTTTGCGGACGTTGGGGGAGCGTATCTCGGCGGCCAGCGAGAAAAATCTGACGGCTCGGTGCTGGAAACTTTCCACCCTCCTCCGTGAAATTAGAACGATTACCAAATCGAACCAGGCAGTATTGCGAACAACTTTTCCGCCGGCTCATGTGGTCATCGAGCAACTCAAGCGGATGGGCTTGATCCACTCAATCAAGGTTCAATCTCCGAACGATACCGAATTGAATGATTTTCTCCTGCTGGATATGGAAGCCGGAAAAGGCGAAACTATTTATCCGCTGGAACTGCTTCAGGCATATTTGCCAGATGGCGTCGTCTGTTATTTCAGTGCCATCAACTATTACGAACTGACCACACAGGTTGTCGCGCATCACCATGTCGCCCGGCTCAACCCGCCGAGGGCAAAAAATAGTTTGGCGACGGTTGACGCAACGAAACCGGCGGGTGAAGCCGTGGAGCGAAACCCGCTCGGGACAGAAATTTTTCATTTTGAGGATGTTGGTTATTACCTGAACAAACGTGATGCGTCCCTTGTTCCTGGCATCCAGTTTCGCGTGGTATCACCGCGTTGCTGGCTGCGAATCACGACACTGGAGCAGACCCTGCTGGATGCACTGGTGCAACCGGTTCGCTGTGGTGGTGAAGCGGTCGCGCTGGACGCATGGGAAACTGGGGTTAAGCAAATTGACGCGGATCGCATGGGCGAGCATCTGGCGAAAATCCAGCGTGATGATCTCGACCGGCGCGTCGGGGCGGTTCTGGAAATGATCGGCGCAAATGTTGCGGCATCAACTTTGGGTCAGCGGCTGAATGCAGTCAGAGACCGATTGATTACCGAGGCTATTCCTGAAATTCCGCTCTTGGCTGGATTTGAATTCCTGGAGCTGAACAAAACTTGGAAGGTTCGGACTCCGTAACCATTGATTGCAATTAATCCCGAAAGACGAGACCAGTGGATCAACGAAATTCTCAATGAGGTTTTTCTGGCCGTGATTGCCTGGGAACCACTGCGCAATGCACTTATTTTCAAGGGCGCGCGGATTTTGAACCTGTACCTTGGGGACAGCCGGCAGTCGCTCGATATCGACAGCAACATCGCACCCGAACTGGTTGCGTCTGCCCCAAACCTCGGCGCTCAGGCAAGTTTTTTGGAGGAACAAATTCCACCGGCGTTACGACGCCATTTCGAGCGACAGAATCCAGTCAAATATAAGCTAGGCAGAGTGAATGTTGTTGGTAAACCTCCGAAAGGCCACTTGCGCGGGTGGGATGCGTTTCTTTTGAGAATCGAAGTTCAGGACAACAGCATGGCTGGAGTCCATGGCCTGCCAATGTTAGAAATTGATGTCGCCGCACCGGAGACACTCGGCCCGGATGCGGTTCAGACACTCACCGTTAAAGGAATTCCAGCAAATGTTTATTCCCTGCACCGAATCGCCGGAGAAAAACTCCGGGCCTACCTCACATCGCTGCCGGCCTACCGGCGAAAGATGCAAGGTGGTGACAGGGAATTCCGGGTAAAAGACCTGCATGACATTGCCCGGATTCTGCGGGCACGTCCCGTCTCGGATGCCAAATTTTGGACCGAGGCGGGTCACGAGTTTCAACTGGCCTGCCAGTCTCGCTTGGTGGATTGCCGGGGGCTGGAATCATTCATGGAAAACTGGTCACAGGCTCGCGAACGCTACGAGACAGATGCGAGCTTGCGGAATGTTCCCTTTGATGAAGCCGAACACGCGTTGAAAACTGTTGTCGGCTTGATTGAGAAGCAGGGAATTTTTCCGCTGGAATTCCCCACAACTTGATACGGCAACGGCATGTCAGGTTTCCAAACCAGACATGCAGACTCCGAGCGTGATTCCTAAGTGCCATCCGATGGCGAAGCGAACGCGGTCAAGGTGGAGGCGACGGGTGCAGGGCGCACAACCTTGACGGCGGGAGCGAGCCATATAATGAAGGCAGGAGGCACGCTCGGTTTAGTTTTCCCAAGTGTTTATTATTCCAACGCTAGAAAAATCCGCCGGCAAAGTTCCACCGTGTTTTTTCTCCCAAGTTCGTGCTCCCAAATCCGCAGCACTCGCCAACCTTGAGAACGAAGGGTGCGTGTGACCAGAATATCACGTAATTTGTTTGCAGAAAGTTTCCTTTTCCAAAACGCCCGGTTGTTCGCCGGCAAACTGAAATGTTTTGGGCAGCCATGCCAGAAACAGCCGTCAACGAACACGGCTATTTTGTGCTTCGGAAAAGCAAAGTCTGGCTTGCCAAAAATCGGAAGGTGTCTTCGCCAGCCTGTTATTTTATTTTGTCGAAGCAAGCGAGCCAACGCGATTTCAGTGTCTTTGTTTCCGCGTCCGCGAATCCGTGACATTACTGCCGACCGTTTTGCTTTGGTGAAAACATCAGCCATTGGTCTTAAAGCAATTCGCTGAAGAAGCCCAAGGCTGGACTGGCTGGTGTGCCAATCAATAATGCACGATCAAGAAGCCGATTGCCTTCTTCACATGAGGTTTCAGGCAATAGGCAACAACCATGACACGCGGCGAGATTGGAGTTGTCAGAACCTTGCCCTTTGCTCTCGATACAAACGGGGTCGGAGGAACACCACGCTGCGTGTTTGAGCGCCCGGCGGAGTGTGGTTTCAAGCCGTCCCGGCTTTCCCTGTCGCACCAGTCCGCCCATCGTGCCTTCGGAATCACCGGACGCTGTGTAAATCAAAAATCCGTGCATCGGTCGTGAAGGATCGGTAAAGTCGCAATAAAGACGCTCGCGGAGCGACGCACTGCCATAGCCACAATCAAAGCTCAATTGATTGATGAGCACATGAGCAAGTGTGTGAAGCAACATGAACTTTGCGGTAATGTTGCGATTTGGTTGAAGGCGTGCCGTTCGCGCCGCGTTGTAATGGGCAACCAGTCGGACAAATTCCGGTCGTAAGCCAGGCACGGTCGCCGCCCATTTTGTGATTTGGTCAGGATTGATTTCTAAAAAAATTCCCTCGCCATAAACTTTGATGGCTGGCAGCCAATCAATTTGCTGGTCAAGTTTGAGTCCTTGGAGACGGTCGCTGGCCAGATTGCCGTCGGGCGGTAAAATTCTGGTGAAGCCGGCAAGAGCGCGGGTTTCGCGGAGTTTGTGAACGAGCCGGATGCGCGAAAAGAATTTAGCAACGTCCGGTTCGTAGTCCGTAAGTTTCGCGCATTCAACGTAAAGTTCGCTTTGAGGGCCAACCTTCCCGTCGCAGATGGCTTGGAATTCGGAACGGCGGAAATCCTCCTCATCTCCGGTGGCACTGGATGCCCGGGCCGTTACGCCGCCTTGGAGTTTGCGTTCAGCAGCAATTGCCAGCTTTGCGGAATCCACGCCCGTAATACTTGCCACGGTCTGACAGACAATCGGATCAATTTTTCCGCCCACGGTTCGTTGCTGGAAAAGTGCCCAGAAATGCGGCTGTTCCAGAACGGCTGTTATGTCTCCGCTGACTTCTTCCGCCCAGAGAGGTAGATAAATCGAACTTACGATGTGCGAAAAATAGACGTTGCTTGCCCCGCGTTGAAGAACGCGAAGGTGGTGGCCGCACGGTATGCCACCCGCATCCACGTCACCAAGCCACGGCCGCAAACCTTTGCAGAGCGAGTTGATTTGCGTCGAGAGTGGGCCGCCGGTTTTTTCATCGAAACGAAACACGTCACCGAGGCTGCGTTTCTGTTTACAGGAACATTCAATGGTGATGCCTGACAATCCTGCCGACGACCGGCCAGCGCGCAAACGAAGTCTGCAATCTGCGCTAGCGGGCGTGTCCCGATGCACCCATTCCATGAATGGAAAATCCTGAACGTGTCCCAAATCACACACGGCAAGGAAGCGCACTGGGATCAGAAATGGCCGTCGGTTCGGCGCTCTGCTTGCACAACTTTGTTGCTCGTATGCCTGGCCACTGCACCGCTGGCGCGTGGACGAAAATGGCGAGAGGAGTTCCATCCCACCGCAATGGTGGCAATAGTGCCAGCGTGGAAAGCGCACGAACGGCACGTTCTGATTCGCAAATTGTGCGCCGCCATCCGGTTCACGATGATCAGGCGGCATCCGAAAGTGAGTGATGGGTTGCCCTGGCCTGCTTAAACGAGCCTCAAGCCGTTCTTCCCGGATGAGCCAGCCCGATTCAGGCGGGCATTCTTCCTTTGCGCGCGGCCAGGCATCCAGACCAGCGGGCATGAGCGATTCGTCTTTCGGAAAATCCACCGTCGCTCCGATGCCGAATGGAGAAATGAGCTGGCTGCGGCGGACGGGTTTGAAGGCAGGCATGATTCAGGGTTGTTGAAATTGGGATATGACCTCGGCATCGCAACCGGAGTCCACATTTCGCATGGATGACGGCGTGGCTTTGGAGCGATTCGCCCAGATTACGCGAGGTTCAGTGCCGCTCGGATACATCAATGGCGTTTCTTGCGGCGGCGAACCAAAATGTCCGTAAATCGGCGGTTGAATCCGACGCCAGCGTTCAATCAGTTCTGTGAGCATCAAATCAGCGGCGGCGCTTTCACCTAAATCCACCTGTTGAATGCGCTGAATAAGAATGTCACGAATTCGTTTGAAAAGTGGATCATTCGGGGGCGGATTAGGACTTTCGCGCATAGCCTTATCGCCCCAATAGCGTGCCAGCGTAACAAGTTGCGCGTGCAATGCACGTTCACGCACCGGCACGGCGAATGGCGTAACGCTCGTCGGCTCGACCCAACGGTAGATACTTTGGTGATAGGAACGAAAATGTTCAAAGTGTGAGCGGTCACGCGGCTTGCCGGGATTGAACACCGTCACAACCAAACCCGGACCTTTCGCGTCACGACCAACACGGCTAGTGGCCTGAATATATTCCGAAGTGGTTTTCGGCTGACCAACCACTGTCATCAAACCAAGACGTGGCACATCAAGGCCGACTTGAATCATATTCGTCGCAAGACAGACATCAACCGGGCGGCGGTCGTCCGTTCCCGGATACGGATTAAAAAGCTGTTGCAGCACGTTTGTAATTTCGCTGCTTTGAATACGGCTCGTCAGTTCCAAATCCCGATTGATGAATCGCCGCAAGTCCGGGTTGTTCGAGTCCTTGGCCGGTTTGCGAATGTTCAGTCTGTCCCAAACGGCATTTAGATGTTCGCGGATGTCGGCACGAATAAGTGTCGCCGCGTGGCCTAGTTCACGCAGGCTGTTGAAATAAGCCATGAGTGTCCAATATGGATTTAGCGCTTCAGGCGACGGCGCGGGCACGCATTTGACAGCCTGAAGTAAAGCCGACATCACACGAACTTGTGCGGTCACATGTGATGAGAGGGCTGAACCAAATACGCCCACATATAGTCTGCCTTCACGTTCTTTGACTTCCTCGGCAAAAAATGAATCACCCGCCCGCAATCCTTGCGGCGGAAATAAAAATACGGCGCGCGCGTAAAGTGAGTGAACTTGTTGCGGGGCGCGGCAAATTGTCGCAGTGGACGCAACAATTTTGGCAGGCAACCGTTTACCGTTATGTTCGTGACGACAAAGCGCGTCAATCGCGCCCTCATACATCCCAACCATTGAACCAAGCGCACCCGAAATCAAATGAAGTTCGTCCTGGATGATTAGGTCAGGAGGCGAGACGGGCATCAAATTATCTAGGCCAAACAGCCGGCGCGCATCGGGATTCCACGGCAGCATTGCAAATTTATCAACCGTGCCGATGAGCAATGTTGGACGTTCCTCATAAATCGCCTCGTCCACAACCAGCAATGGAAGACCGTGTGAATCACGAAAGTCGCATTGTGGGTCTTCGCACCGAAACACTACTTGGTTTCCGTCTTTGCGGTAGCCTTTACCTCGATAGGAATTGCCAAGCTCAACCGCGCCCATTTCAACTCCGCACCACGGGCAAGTCAGAATAATAAATGGATTTGGTTTTCCGTTCTTGAGAAGTACATTCAGTGCCGATACCGCTTCAGCGTTCTTGTTTGGAGTTACACTCTGTCCAACCCATAGGCCAATCGAAATGCGTATTTTTCCAAGACGGGTTTCGTTGTTTCGTCGGATCAATTCACAAGCACAGATCAGTGAGGCCGCGCGCTGAAACTGTTGAGTTGTCAGCAACCGCAGCGTGTAACGCATGAGCACGGTTGTTCCTGAATCATGGACATTGAGCAACCGGCGGCGGAAAATCGTAAATGCTGTCAGACCAAGATACGCCTCGGTTTTACCACCGCCGGTGGGAAACCAAATCAGATCAACAATGTCGCGTTCTGGACTTTCACGCTGCGCGATTGAGCGCAGGTTCATCAGAATGAAAGCAAGTTGAAATGGCCGCCACAGACCTTTGCCCTTCGGTGGATTTTCTGCGTTTGGAGGCGCGTATGATTTTTCCAATGAGAGAACGCCCGCATTCGCAACCCAAGTGCGCCGTTGATTTGCCGCGAGATCGTAGTGCAACTGCTGCTCCAGCATGGCTTTGTTCATCCAGGCAAAAGCCAGGCGTGTGTCAACGTCTATTCCCAACAATGCAATGCCATCAATAATCCGCTGATGACATTGGCGGCAAACTTCAAGATGTTTGAGAGCAGCTTTCCGATACTCCCCTGGAAAATCCGCCGACTGCACAATAGCATTCTGTTGCTCAATCCATTTCTTATATTCTTCGGCAAGCTGGCCGCAGATTTGAGTGACAGCCGGATCATCCTTGTCTGAAAGCTGACGCATCGAAAGTTTCAGACCGTCAATCTCGCGCGGCATGATGGGTTTGATTTCGTAGGTAGGCAGCGCGTCAGTTTTGATTTGGTTGACTGTGGGCGCTTCGATTTCCGGCCACTGCGCCGCGCAACCATGTCCAACGGCAAACGTCTTGCGATGCCGATAAAGCAGCCGAAGCGACTGGTCTTCCAGGTCGTCTTCCAAACCTTCCCGTTCGGGATATTCGAGGAAACATGAACCACCGTCCGCGTCTTCAACGGTAAATTCACATTGAAAAAAACACTCGCTGTCTTTCGGGCTGTTGCCGGACATTTGCGTCCGGTTGATCAGCGTAAATGTGACAATGCGATCCTTTGTCGCGTTTTCGGCGTGAGCGTATGGCCGGCTATAAATGTGAACCGACAACTTCAAATCGAGGCTGCTAATTTCCAGCGGAAATTCTTTGGTCAGCGGTTTGGTAGGCGTCAAAATTGTGCAATCAATTTCCACAGCCTCTGGTGTGACCGCCTTCCGCCAATGATGAGGCTGCCAATTCCCTTCCTTGTCGGGTTTTCCAAGTTCGGTTTGCGCCTTGCGCTCATAACGGCCGGCACGCACGGTCACTTTTAATCGCTTTGGCAGTCGCACCAAAGCAGTCAACCCCATTGCGCTTGGCAGGAATTCATTGGCTCGATTGACTTCGTGTTCGGTCGTGCTGTCGGCATCAGCCGACACCCCGCTTGATGCCGTGTCATTAGATTCTTCTTCGTCCGGCCCTTCAGGCGGTCCGCTAGTGGCTGATTCAACTTCATCAGGACTGGCGTTATCCTGCAATTCAACACGGGCAGTGCCGGGAAACAAGACGCCAGCGCTGTATCGGAGTCGCGGGGGGTCTTGAGGTCGCAGGATTTCCTCACCATCATTCAACTGCGCGTGTTCCGGGCGAGGGTCTGGCCCGATCAACTCGCGTCGGAGAAATCCTGCAATGTCGGAACGAACCTGGGCATTGTTACTCATGAATTTTTATTCCACCCTTCCTGTAATTTGCGGCGCACGCATTCACTGATGGACGGTTTGGCCTGTTCATGCACTAGCACTGTGAGTTGCGACCGGGCGCGGGACATCGCCACGTAAAGGAGCGATTGTGGCTCTGCATCGCCAATTTTCTCAATGTCACACAAAACAACGACAGAGCTTTCCATTCCTTTGACAGCCTGCGCTGTGGCAAAGGGTATCACCGGAATTCTTGATTTAGCGGGCAATTCACCGATTTCCATGACACGAAAATAATCGCCGCCGTTAATGCCCGCCACACCTGAGTTGGAAAGTTTCAGGGGCGAGATCACCACAATGTCCGACGCTTTGATTCCATCGGAAAGCAAACGTTTCAGGACCTCAGCCAAAGCCGCTTTCTGACTTTCTGCCGTTTGGTAATAGCGATAGTCAACCGGCAAACCCGCGATTTGTCCCATGCGATAGGGCGGCGATGTGAACCCGGACAACAAAGCCGTTTCCTCGCCGATATTTTTCGTGTTACGACAATTCAAGATAAGCCGCCCTCTGGCGGATTCGGGTGCAGATTTTTTGACCAACCCCTTGAGTTCGTCACCAGTTGTTGAACTGAAAATTGCTTGACGCTGAAAATCGCCGAAAATTACCCAGCATCCGGTGGCCAATCCGCCTTTGATCCACGAATCCAAAACTTCGAGCACTCCAGGGCGCAGTAAATCCTGCGCCTCGTCCATCACAATCACGTCAAACGGTTCGTTACGTTCCTCGACGGCCAGCCTGCCGCAATCGGTGTAAGTATTCTCATAAAGCTGTGCCGTTTGTCCGTTTTTTTCCTGATCTTGAAATTCGGACGCGAGTGACGAACGAACGATGACATCTCGCAACAGTTTGAAATAGCGTCCGGCGGTGAGGTTTTTTGCGTGCCCGGATTCAGCGACCTGGCGATCAAGCCAGTCACCGAGCAGGCGATTAAAACAAATCAGGAGCGTGCGCCGCCCAGTGATGGCGGAACGGCGTGCGTATTCCAATGCTAACATTGTTTTGCCTGTGGCCGCCGCTCCTTCAACGAGACAGCGTTCATTATCTGCAAGCGTATCCAGTATGACAAATTGCTCCTCTGTGAGATGAAGCAATTGCAGTTCGGTTTCCTCGATCTGCGTGCCGCGCGTTACAACGACTTCAAAATCCGGCCTCAATAGTTGTTGCAGGACGCGAAATGTGGCGGCGTTTGGTTCTGTGGCTGGTGCTTTCGGGTGGAGCTTGCGTTGTTCGCCAGCGACACGGCGAAGCGCACCGGAAATGGATTTAATCAAAACGTCATGGTCAATTACCTGCCACGATTCCCATTCTGGTGATTGGGCGGAAAAGGACACATCTGGCATCACCACTGCATATCCAAAAATAAGTCCTGTTGGGAAACCGGCGGGAGCGCGATTAAGAACAGAATCGCGAAGCGCGAACATTCCTTCGCGCGCCTGAAGAAATGGGCTGCGATTAAGTTTTTCTGTCTGGCCGAAACGATTTGTTGTCGCCCACTCACCGTTTTGACACGCAATCCGCCCGCCTTTGACTTCCAGACAAAAAACTCCTTCGGCAGGAATCAACACGACAAAATCAATTTCACCGTAGGGCTTTTTCCCTCGGCGGGCCAGTCCGAGTGAATGCAAAACAATCCAGTCCTTTGTGTCAGGATCGTTTTTCAACAAGTTGAATAATTTGCGCTCGGCCGCACTGGCGGTCGAAACATCAAATTGTGCTGGCAACATTTTGGCCACGTTAAATAAACTCGGTTACGTTGGAAGATGCTTGTTCCCAAAGCAGGCGATTCACTTCACCGCGACCACGCATCTCGCTGTTCGACGCAATGGAATCAACATGAACAACCCAAGCGGAACCTAGTTCACCCAGGTCTATTTGCGTTCCATTTTCTTCGACTTGGTTGATGACTTGCGGCAGTCTTTGCAACAACACATCCCGCAGACGCACTCCGGCGCTTTGGTGGGCACTCCATAATCTTTCGATGGCCAGCCTGACATCTTCTATATCCGCATCAAGCTCAGAATTGCCCGTCACCAGCGCAATCAAAACTAGATCATCCTTTTCCCGCGGGCCAATTTGCAACGTGTCAGCATACCAGTTGCGAATCGTTGCCAGATGTCGAGGCCGGTTAAAGTTACGCGCTTGAATTAGAAATTCTTCGGGGGTCATTCCGCTATTTTGCAAAGCCCCCTTCCACCTCCGTGCAAGTGTCCGCATTTCTGGTGCGGTCGGGCCAATTAGTTTGTCAGCCAATTCTTGCACCAATTCACGTTCACCAGATTCTGGAAAAACAAGAAAATCGCCAGGCTTGATATTGGAAACATCGCGTTCAGGTAATTTCTGGTTCTGGCGAACGCGGCTGGAAACCAATTCAGTCGCAACGGAAACCTTGTGTGTTTCCGTAAGAAATACAAAAGCGTAGCCAACAAAACTCACATAGCGCGCCGAAACGGTGTCGGTGGCGACCGTGGGCAAAGCTGCAAGACCTTTGCGAGCAGCGCGAAGTCGCTGCTCAAAATTCCAAATCTCGGTGTCCGTCGAAATCGTCGGAGTCGGAGGTGTATCCGTCGGATTGTCCTCCGGCCACACCGAAGGCGTGCCCTTGTTTTGGGCAACCAAGCCTGATTTTTCGACTGGTGTGATTGTTGGCGCATCCGGCCGCAGCCGCAACCGCCGTTTACATTGATTCAACCAGCGGCCTTCAAATGTATATGAGAGAACGGTGATGCGCGGTGCAACAAGAATATCCGCTATTTGTTTCAGCGAATGCCAACCCGGCCATGAGACACAAATCAGGCGGTCGAAATAACCGTCTTCCGGCAGGGTACGGGGAGAATACGCCTCCAAATGAATATGCCGCTGCCGCAACCAAAGCTTTAATTCTCCAATCTGGTTTTCGTTGCGGGCGAGCAAGGCACATTTTAATCCGGCTGTCTGCGTCTCTCGGACAGTGCGATAAAGCGCCGCTCCTTTGCTTATTCCAAGTTTTGCCTCTGGCAAAAGTGTGGTTTCAATGCCGCTGGCGATGTCGGCGAGAATGCCCGAAGTTTCAGGATTGAGCCAAAAATTGCCGCTTAATTCGCTGCGTAAATTACTGATCTGCGCCGCATATTTCTTCTGCTCATCTGCGGTGGGCAGATGCATCGCAGCAGCAGCGTCGTTTATCATGCGCCATGCTTGGGAGGTTAGTTTTGTCAACGGAGCGTTTTCATCATCAGTCAGATGACCCCGTAATTCTTCAAGACGGATGCAGACTTTTTCCAGTTCCGGATTATCACATGATACAGATTCGACGTTCAGACGCTCGTGGTTGTTTGCCCATCGAGCAATTTTATTCACGATGCCAGATGAACCGTTTGCGGCGACAAATTCTGCACCCGCATTTATTTCAGCGGCAGACAGCCACCAGAAACGGCACGGAATGGGCGCTTGCCCCAAGGTTTCTATCATTTCCACCTCGTCTTGACTGGCAAACAAAATCAGCCGCTGGCTGTCCGCCATGTCATCGTAAGTTTGACGATGCTTCAGTCGGGAAAGTCCGTTCACAACCACGAGCTTTGATTTTGCCACCGCATCAATGCAGTATTTGGCCAACAATTCTGCGGAACTTGTAATTGCAACAAGCGGTTCTCCGGCAGGATTTCGTTCGTCCCATTTTTTGAGCCACGATTGCTTTGATGAAAACGGCTGCGACAGCTCGCCGAATGGCAACAAATCTTTGAGCGAAGGTATTTCCGGCATCAGTGCCGCCCTTTGAAATGAGACGGTTTCAGAAAAAATCGCGAAGCCGCTTTGAGAATCCAACAGCGCGACTTCATTTTGGATCAGGCTAAGATTTCCAAAAGTTGAAGTTTCCAGCAAAACATCAAGTGGGGCTGGTGGCGGCGATGGAATTGGCGAGTTGAGTCGGCCAATCGGCGTTTTCCGGGTCGTCTTTTCAAGTCGCGGGATGATTTCAGTGGCTCGAAATTGCCACCGGCCAGTGCCATCCACCGTTTTAAGCCAGATGAAGTCAGATGAATTTTCGTCGAAGCCGTCGTAGCGAAAAACTTGTTTGCCTGGGTGGACTCGAACATTGTCACCCTTGTTAAAATTTATCTTCCCGTAGGTGTGGGTAAGTTGCTTTTGATTTTTTATGAAGCAGTGCAAGGCGTGGAGCACGGCGGTTAATCGTGCCACATCGCCGCGACGCGGCAGAACAAAACAGACCGGCCTGTCGAGGGGCGTATCCATGACCGCCAGCAAGAACCCAAGGAATGGCGGCAATGTCTCCGGGTGGGAATTATTTCCAGCCTGCGTTACGGTTAAGCGGGTGAGGAGGGGAAACCTTTCGCATAGTTGTTTAATTATTTCCTCCACGATTTCTCCAGTTCCATGTCGCATTACGTATGCGGGGCTCTTACATCCGTGATTAAGTCACCCGCAACTTTTTCGAACTGGGTCTGAATATCCTCTACCGACCGATGGCGACGTTTCCTTTCTCGCGCTGTTGCCTTTCGTATCAACTCGGCAAGATTTGTGGGAAGCGTTTCGCACGCACTATCAATTGGAGGCCATTCCGGGCAAAGCAACTCCCACATCAACACACCCAGGCTGTAGATGTCTGCCCTGTGGTCAGTTCTGCGAAAGTCTTCCCATTGCTCAGGAGCAGTATAAAGCCCTGTTCCAAATGATTCGTTACTGCGAGACACGAATGTTGTCGTGATTAGAGGGCTCTGCTCAAATTTGGCCAGACTGAAATCCGCCAAAACCCACGTCCCATTTGGCAAGCAAAGGATATTCTGTGGATTGATATCACGATGAATCACCGCGGGCTGATTATCGTGAAGCGCTTTAGCCGCAGAGAATACGGAACGGAGTATCGAGGCGGCATCAGTAAAAGGGAGGAGCGGTCTCTTTGAGCCCTGGCGTTTCTGCTTTGCAATGACTTCTTTTACGTAGCTCGTTAGATTACACAGAGCGAGATCCATTATGAATGCTGGCCGGTCAGTCTTTTCGTCGAGAGTATCCTCGTAGATTCGTATGATATTAGGGTGTTGAACAGCTTTCAATACACGCATCTCACGCCGAAACCGACTACAGGCGTCCTCACCCGGGTCAAAAGTTTTAATAACCTTCAGGGCATACTCCGCGCCATCTTTTGCCGTAACAGAAAAAACATCACCATAACTCCCGCTTCCTATCTGATCCTTGACCTCATATTTTCCGAACGCCTTTCTGACGGAAGCTGGATTCTCGTTAAATAGTGTCGGACTGCTTACTTCTCGAGCTTCCCGGATCAAAAGCTCGGCACACGCATTGAGTGATTCAATCCGATGCACCCATTGCCGGAAAATATCTCTGCCCTTGTTACCAACATTCACCAGACCTTTCCCTGTCGTTGCCTTAAACTGATCAACAGCAGCAAAATTTTGCAATCTCTTTACTGCAGACGCTGGCGTGCGACCAATAAGGTGAGCAAGCTCTTTCACATATTCGCAATTTGCGTCATGCGCTTTGCCTCTATGCTGAAAATAATAATGCAGCGCAATCACGAGCTCTCGCTCGGTCCATGCGTGACCGTAATGATCGCTGCTGCTGGCCATTTACTCGTTGTTCACCTTTCTGCCGCGTCGGCGCTCCTCCCTCACTTCTGTTGTCAAGTCAGCGCTGCGTGAGCACATTCCAGCAACAACTGCCTCGCTGCAATAAAACTCTTCGTCCTTGAGTTCTTCGGTCTCAAATCGTCGCCACGCTTCTTTGACAACCGGCGCGAGAACAACAGGCCATCCGCTTTCCACATAATAAGGCGCGATTAGGCGGGGTTCAATTTTTCGCGTCTCGGCATGATTGGCTATTTCGCTAGATGTCTCAGTCCCATGATCCAGCGCACCGTCCGGATGAAGTCCCGGATACAGAAATCCAACTGAAAAACATCCGCACTTAAATTCGTCCGCAGAAATTTTACGCAGGGATTTTTCGTCCGCTGCATGAACGAGGTGCAGCAGCCATTCGAGGGCTTGCTTATCGTTTTTCGGCAGCGGCTCAATGAGGAATTTGATTCGATCTGTTTTTTTCATGGTTTTCTCCAAATAATTTTTTACCGCAAGGCCGATTGCTTCGCTGACCAACGGCGGGACGGCGTTGCCAATGACACGGAATTGGTGGGTGCGAGCAATGGGAAAATTAAACCAGTCTGGGAAGCTCTGAATTCGTGCTGCTTCACGCGGCGTAAGCGAGCGATTCTGCGTCGGATGAATGAACATCAGGCCATCTTTGCTCAAATGCGCGACAATGGTTGAGCAAGGCTCGTTGCGATGCTGTCTCGTGTAACGATCTTGGAATGTTTCCTTGTCGTAGGGAAACTCGAACTTGATGCCGCGCTCCATCGCCTCCTTGGAATTCTCACCCTCTTTCAGCAACGCGAAATCTCTCAAGTCTCGCTCACTATGTGGGCGGGCGCGGTGGGCAACCAGTTTGTTGGCACGTTGCACTTCGAGAACATCGTAAAGATAACGACGGCCGAACCGCTCCACATGGGCTTTGCGACGTTCCATGTCGTAATCGGAAACCTCTTCGCCTTCACCGGCCTTAACAGGAGGCAGGTCGCCGATGGCCTCCCACAGGGAAGGCAGGTCGCAGGCGCGCGGTGCAGGTTTAATTTCGGGGCGAAAATAATCTGGCAGGTCGAGACGTGTTCCGATGAAAAGTTGGCGGCGGCGTTTTTGTGGCAGGCCGAGTTCAACACAATCCTCCACTTGGGCGTGAACACGATAGCCAATTGCTCGCGCCTCTTTTTGCACCCGGGTAAAATATTCACCACCGGATGCCGAGCGGATGCCCAAGACGTTTTCCATCACAAACACTTTGGGCTGGAAAAATTCAACATACCGCAGAAATTCCTGATAAAGATACCGTCGCGGGTCTTCCTTCAGCCGCACACCATGATTTGCACCGTCACGCTGACGCGCTGTGCTGAAACCCTGACATGGCGGGCCTCCCACAATCGTATCAACCTGGCTTGCACCGATCAGTTTTGCCAGACTTGCGGGATTAAATTTGGTCAGGTCTTTCTCCAAGGCCTGCGGCACAGCGGGGAAATTATTTTTGAAGACTTCAACAGCCTCGTGGTTGAAGTCAATCGCCGCCAAGCACTTAAACCCGGCGCGTTCCATTCCAAGGCTGAAACCGCCACAGCCACAAAACAGGTCAATGCAGGTCCAACGGTTCATTGGAGTCAGCCTAACAAAGCTATTTTGCTTTGCCAGGCACAATTTGCATTTTTTGTCAATGATCCTAAACGGCCAAACAGCAATTCTCATTTTAGCTGAATGCGGCAGGAAGCGGAGCGGGCCGATCGTGGAAAGCGCGGGTAATGCCTGACGGGGCCCGGCGGACGTTTGCGCCGGTGGAGGGAACTGGTACAGGCGA
>Ga0182013_10000123_pt1 | contig 96712 bp, 98 predicted proteins | sample 612S2MmetaG_FD_120487 | JGI IMG/M metagenome (GOLD analysis project Ga0182013, IMG submission 120487) | Permafrost microbial communities from Stordalen Mire, Sweden - 612S2M metaG | ecosystem: Environmental > Terrestrial > Soil > Wetlands > Permafrost | place: Sweden: Stordalen | collected...
GCGCATGATTTTCCCCAGGTTATGTGGCGGATTGAGATTCTTTCTGGGGCAATTATAGCACATTTATCCAATCTATATTATTGATTCTAAATATAGTTGCTCGCTATTTCAGGATCGACTAATTACCCTTAACGGCTCGTCGGTGATGGAAATAGAGGAGTAGCCATGACCCTCCGGAATACATCTCGGGTGAAGGCAGATACGGCGCAAAGCGAGGACGGGCAGGCCCTGGTGGAGTTCGCCCTCATCTTCAGCGTCCTGATGGGCTTTGTCTTCGGCTTTATGGAATTGTGCATGATGTTGTACTCGTATGACATGATCTCGGAATCGGCGCGGGAAGGGACTCGGTATGCCATAGTCCACGGGTCTTCTTGTCTAACTTCGACCAATGCATCGTGCACCACGACTGTGGCAAATGTAAATTCATATGTGTCGGGGCTTGGCTGGGCCAGTCCGGGAGGCAAGATGATTGTAGCCACAACCTATCCAGACAACAACGAAAATCAGGGCAGCCGGGTACAGGTTACTGTGACCTATAGCTTTCCGATCACACTGTCGTGGGTCCCTGCCGGATCGATTTCGATGCAGAGCTCGTCGCAGATGTACATTATTCAATAAGCTATGCCTAACTACCTTTGAGCCATATCTAACTACCCATAAGCAGCGACTAACTATGGTTTGACTGTCTTTGCCTGCTCTGCTCAGCGTAATTGGATGGGTGATTGAAAGCATCTGCCGGCGACCGATGTGCGCCTTTCGTGCTTGCAGTTATGGAATCCTGGTGGAAATACGCACCCGGGTGATGTAGAGTGATCGGCAATGGAATCAGACCACCCCGGCGACATTGAAGAGCAGATTGGAGAACTGCGTTTGCGCGTACGCCGCCTTGAAGACGCTCTGCGCCGGCGTGGGGTCAATCTTGAAGACGAAGAACGCGCAGCCCGGGCGGCGTATCCGAGCCCTGCGCAGGCGGAGCCGGCCCATACGGCGCCCGCAATGGCGCCACCGTCCGGCCCTGCGGCGGCCATTGCGCCGCCCAGTTTCGGCTATTCCGCCGCGGCCGCACCCCAGGACGACGGCTCGATGGAGAGCCGGATCGGCTCGCAATGGTTCAACCGCATCGGTATTCTGGCGGTGCTCATCGGCATGGCGTGGTTTCTGAAGTTTGCCATCGATAACCACTGGATCGGCCCCCTGGGCAGAGTGTTGATCGGGCTGGTTGCGGGTGCGGGGCTGATCGCCTGGTCAGAACGCTTTCGCAGCCGCGGCTACGCAGGCTTCTCGTATTCGCTGAAAGCTGTAGGCAGCGGCATTCTCTATCTTTCGCTCTGGGCTGCCTTTTCGCTCTTCCAACTGGTGCCTGCGGGTGCGGCCTTTGCGGCCATGATTCTGGTGACCGCTTTCAACGGCTTGATGGCGTGGGTGCAAGATGCGGAGGTGCTCGCGCTCTATGCCATCGTGGGGGGCATCAGCACACCGTTGCTGCTTTCCACGGGCGAGAATCACGAGATTACGCTGTTCAGTTATTTGCTGCTCCTGGACCTTGCGGTACTGGCGCTGGTGGTGTTGCGGCCCTGGTCCAGGCTGCTGTTTGCCGCGTACCTGGGCACCGTGTTGATGGTGTTTGGCTGGTGGGCCGCGGACTATACCGAAGCACAGTGCGGGCGCACGGCATTCTTCGTCTTCTGGTTCTTCCTCATCTTTGCCATCGCCCCGCGGCTGGTGAGGTTCGAAGTCGCAGATGGAGAATCGCCCACCGGGTGGAACGCACTGGCGCTGGTAGTCCTGCCCATCGCCAACGCGTCTCTGGGCTTCATCGCGTTCTACAGCCTGTTGGACCGCCCCGCCACTGCGTGGGCCGCACCGTGGCTTGCGGTGGCCTTTGCTGCGTTCTATCTGCTGCTGCTCCAATTGCCCGCGCAGGGAAGATTGAAGGCCAGCCCGCAGGTGCTTTCGGGGCTGCACCTGGCGGCGGCCGTGGTCTTTCTCACCCTTGCGATTCCGCTGAAGGCGCAGGGCCGCTGGCTCACCATCGGCTGGTTGGCAGAGGGCGCGGCGCTGCTGTGGGTGGCGAGCCGGGTGCGCTCCCGGCTGCTGCGCGTACTGGCTCTGGGGTGCCTGGCGCTGGGGCTGGTGGCGCTGCTTGTGGTGGATACGCCGGCTTCGATCACGCCTTTCTTCAATACTCGTTTCGGAACCTATTGCGTAGCCATTGCGGTCTTTGTTTTCGTTGCGTGGCTGGCAAGCGGGGCATCCGCCCAAGCCAGTGGCGAATCTGCAGCTCCCTGGCCGGCGCTGGCAGCGGGGGCCGTGCCTCTGGTAAATGTACTCATTTTGCTGGCCGTTAGCCTTGAGATTCATAACTACTGGTGGTCGCTGCCCAGTCACGGCATTTTGCGCCGCATGCAGGACTACGGCATGTATACGCAATTCACTTACTCGGCATGGTTCATGCTCTTCGGATCGATTCTGCTGGCTGTGGGCTTCTGGCGTCGTTCCGCCTTTCTGCGTTGGCAGGCACTGGTCCTGCTGGCCGTCTCCATCGGCAAAGTTTTTCTGGTGGACACCAGCGAACTGAGCCAGGGCTTTCGCATCCTCAGCTTTCTGGGGCTGGGCGCATTGCTGCTGGGGGTGAGCTTCGTTTATCAGCGCGACTGGCTGAACCTGCGCGGCGGGGATCGGCGGAGTTGATGAAGCTGGGTGGGGTCCTGCTCTTGCTGGCCTTTATCGCGGCCACGCCCGAGATGCGGTATTTCCGCTATGAGCGGCCCATCCAAAATCTTCCACAGCAGTCCGGGCAGGCATGTTTCACAGTCGATGCGAGTATCTTCGCCCATGCCGCTCCGCAACTGGCTGATTTGCGCGTGAACAGCAATGGCGCGGAGACGCCGTATGCGATCCACATGGATGTGCCGAGCGAGGCCGCGGAGAAGAGCATCGCCTTGCTGAACCTGGGCCTGCGCGGCGGACAGACCGTGTTTGACGCCGCCATGCCGGATGGTTCCTACAGCGATTTGCAGATGACAGTGGCGGCGCAGAACTTTATTGCCACGGTAGCGATTTCAGGCAGCCAGGCGCAAGGCGCAAACCGTGAAACAAAACTGGGTTCCTACACCATCTTCGATCTCACCCGCCAGCGCCTGGGCCGCAGCACCATTCTCCACCTGCCCACGTCGGACTTCCGCTATTTGCATTTCCGCATTGCCGGGCCGCTCACGCCACAGAGTGTCACCGGGCTCTCCATTACCCGCCAGCCCGCAAGCCAGCCAAAATACCAGGTGGTTGCAGAGACCGCGCAGTTCACGCTGAAGGGTCACGCCTCAATTATGGAGTTCACCGTTCCCGCGCATGTTCCCGTGGACCGGATCGCATTTACGCCCAGCGCAGAGCCCGCTCTTTTCAGCCGCGATGTACACGTGAGCGTGACTACGATCAAGCCGGCGACGCCGCCCGATAGGGTCGAGACCGAGTACCCTGTGCAGGCGTTCGGCAACCTTCTCCGTGTGCACAGCGTGCAAAACGGGCACCGCATCGACGAAGAGCGGCTGGCTCTCGATGCGCCGTGGGTAGACAACAGCCTGCCGACCAAGTGGATTGTCACCCTGGAGAACCGAGACGATGTGCCGCTGAAACTGGAGCGGGTGCGGCTTGAGATGCGGGAACGAAAACTGTGTTTCCAAGCTGCCGCGAACGCGAGTTACACGCTTTTCTACGGCGACGCGGCGCTGTCCGCTCCGGTGTACGACTACGCCACTTTGTTCGCGGTGCAGGCCGATGCGTCGGCAGCCACGGCGGGACCGGAGCAGGCGAACGCAGCGTACGAACCTCGTCCCGATGAGCGGCCGTTTACTGAGAGGCACCCGGCCCTGCTGTGGGCGGCGCTGGTGGCCGTCATCGCCCTGCTGGGTGGAATTGCGTTGCGCTCCGTGAAGCGAACCACGGTAAACCGCGGCGGGTAGGTTTTCGCCGGGCGTTCCGTTGCGGCAATCGACGCTGGACGCACTCTACGGCGTGTTTGTTGATTGCGCCCCGGTATTGATGCCAACGTTCCGGCAAAAACAACCCCGGCGCAGGGCCGGGGCTGTCAGAGAGAGAAAATCGGATCGAACAGGAACGGGCTAGGTCTTGGCGACCACGCGTTCCACTTCCTTCAGACGGGCGGCCTTGCCGCGCAGTCCACGAATGTAGAACAGCTTGGCGCGGCGCACCTTGTAGCTGCGAATCTTTTCGATCCGCTCGATGACTTTGGAGTTGAAAGGAAAGATGCGCTCGACGCCCTGGCCAAAGCTCATCTTGCGTACGGTAAAGGTGCCCTGGGGACCGCGATTGATGGCGATGACCAGGCCCTCGAAGGCCTGCAGACGCTCTTTATCGCCTTCCTTGATTTTGACCTGGACGCGAATCTGGTCGCCGGGCACGAATTCGGGGAGATCGGTGCGCTTGAGCTTGTCGGCCAGGCGCTGCATTACGGGATGAATGGACATAGTGGTTTCCTGCTGATGGACTCAGAACTTTCAGTCTAACAGAGAACCGGATTCCGTGCCTAATCTGGCCCCGCCATTGGCTTTGCGCTATAGTTGCCGGGTATGAACTACAAACGCGATCTGTTACGCCACACGGTGGCGACGCTGGCTTACCGGGCCGCCCGGGCCGTGGAAAACTCGACCGACGAATTTGGCGCATATGCCCTCGCCGGCCGCCGCCCGGTGGAAATTCTGGCTCACATGGGCGACCTGTTTGACTGGGCGCTGACCATCGCCCACGGCAAGCCGCGCTGGCATAATTCCACGCCGCTGGCCTGGGCGGAGGAACAGAAGAGATTCTTCGCGGCTCTCGAGGCATTTGACGCCTATCTCGCATCTGAGGAGCCGATTCAGGGTTCAATCGAAGGATTGTTTCAAGGGCCGGTTGCCGATGCGCTTACGCATACGGGCCAGTTGGCCATGCTGCGCAGGCTGGCCGGCTGTCCCATCCGCGGGGAGAATTACTACGTGGCCCGGATTCCCACCGGGCAGGTGAGCGCGCAACTGCCCGCGCCGGTGAAGCCGTTCTAGAGCCTGACTGACGATCGGCGTTTGCGGGGTCACCTTATCGGCGGTCTTTGCGAATCCCATCCAGCAGGCGGCGGTCCCCGGCGCTGAGTGTGGCGTGTTCCAGCAGATCGGGGCGATTGGCCAGGGTCTTGCGCAATTGCTGTTCGCGGCGCCAGAGGCGTATCTGGTGATGGTCGCCGTTCAAAAGCACCTCCGGCGCCTGCACGCCGCCAAACTCAGCCGGGCGCGTGTAGTGCGGGTAGTCCAGCAGGCCGCCGGAACCGTACTGCGATCGCGGTACGCCTTCGGTGTCGGTTGTGATCTCAGCGTCGGGCACGCCAAAACTCTCAAACTCACCTGAAGCCTCGTTGCCCAGCACGCCGGGGACGAGACGCATCACCGCGTCCGCCACCACGGCGGCGGCCAACTCGCCCCCGCTCAGTACATAGTCGCCAATCGAGAGTTCCAGATCGCAGTAGAGCTGGTTGATGCGCTCATCCACGCCCTCATACCGCCCGCAAATCAGCACCAATCGATCGAGTGTGGCCAGTTCCCGCGCCATGGCCTGCGTAAACGGGCGGCCCTGCGCGGAGAGCAGGATGGTGCAGGTGCGCGGCGGCTGGTCTGCAGAAGCGGTTTCGCGCGCCGGTTTCGGCGCCACGCCCAGAGACTCCAGCGCCTCGGCCAGAGGTCCGGGCTTCAGCACCATGCCTTCACCGCCGCCAAAGGGCCGGTCATCCACGGTGCGATGCCGGTCGTGGGTAAAGGCGCGCAGATCGTGCACATTCACCGTCAGCAACCCCTCGGCCTGGGCGCGGCGCACGATGCCATGCGTAAAGATGCCCGCGAAAAACTCCGGAAAGATGGTGACGATGTCAAAGCGCATGGCCATACCACCCAATGATATAGGCAGAATTCTGGCGGTTTCTCTCTGCAGCAATTGGAGAACCGCTATACTGTTGGCCAAACCAATGACTGACTTCGAAGCGCTGCTAAACCGCTGGCAATCGGCGGGCGTCCTCGATGCGGAGGCGGCCGAACGGATCCGCGCCTGGGAAACGGAACAGAAGCGCCCTGCCGGGTTGCGCTGGCAGGGCACGGTCGCTCTCATATTGGGAGCCATCCTGCTGGCCAGCGGAGTGGTGCTGTTTGTCTCAGCCCACTGGGATCAACTGGGTCCCGGCTGGCGTTATGCCCTGGTGATGGCGATGGTGGCCGTCTTTCACCTGGGCGGCGGAATCGCGCGGGAGAGATTCCGTGGCCTCTCTACCGCGCTGCACGCGGTCGGCACTGTCTCCACCGGCGCTGCCATCGCGCTGGTGGGCCAGATCTTCAACATCCAGGAGCATTGGCCGGCCGCCATTCTGTTGTGGGCGGTGGCCGCGCTGGCCGGATGGATCCTGCTCCACGACCAGGTGCAGCAGACGCTGACGCTGCTGCTCTTTCCGGCGTGGATATTTTCGGAGTTGGCCTACTACTCCGAAGGGCACATTGGCGAAGACATCTACCTGGGCCGGTTTCTTTTTGTCTGGGCCATTCTCTATCTCACCGTCTTTCTTCACTCGCGGCGCAAGGCGGTGCAGGGGATACTCTTTGCTGCCGGCGCCATCGCCGCGGTGGCCGGCATCACGCTGCAACTTGAGAGCTGGCGGTCCTGGTCGTCGAGCCAGTCCATTGTGCCGCTGCATATTCGTGTCTGGGGATGGGTTGCCTTTGCCGCCCTGCCGCTGCTGTTCTCGGTCTTCCGCTTGCGCAAGAGCCTCATTCCCGTGACTGCGGCCATCGTTTTCTCGCTGGCGCTGCCCTGGTGCAACCGGAGTTGGACCGAGCACTACAACTACGGCAACGGCTACCACGGCGCCTACACGGCCAGCGCGCCCAACCTGCTGGCCCACGCGCTGGTGGCAGCCTTCGCCGTCTTCATTATCTGGTGGGGAGTGCGCCAGGCCAGCCGCGCGCTGGTCAACCTGGGCATTGTGGGTTTTGCCATTGCGGTGGCGTGGTTCTACTTCAGCGACATCTTCGATAAGGTGGGCCGTTCACTGGGCCTGATCGGCCTGGGCGTACTCTTTCTGGCCGGTGGATGGGTTTTGGAAAAGACGCGGCGCGGCCTGCTGCAGCACATGGGACGAAGCGATGCTTCCACTGAGGAGGCGCAATGAAAATCGCCGGCATTAAGCTATCCGGGACCTCGATTGCGTTGCTCGTGATCCAGCTCGCGATCGTATCCTCTATCGCCGCCAAATATCTCTTTCAGCGCTGGACCTGTCCGCACGTCTGGACTCGCACCGTAGCCTACGATCCGGAGTTGCTGATGCGGGGGCGGTATCTGGGCGTGCAGTTGATCGTGGATGGCTGCCAGAGCACGCTGCCCTCGGCGAAACAAGCTGCCTTTCCGCGCAATATCGACGGCACTACCAGGCCCAACGGCTATTCAATCCGCTCGCCGGAAGCCGTCCAATTCTCAGCGCAACTCAAGGTCCAGGGCAACAATCTGCTGGCGATCCGGATTCAGGACGAAGACCAGCGCGCTGGCGGGCAGATGGTCGCCGCATGGCCAGGCCAGTCGTGCGAAGAGATGCGTCTTGTGCAGCCGGTCGACTTCTATATCGCGGAGCACGCGGCGTCGCCGCTGCCTGTCAGGGCGGGCCAGGAGCTGTGGATTGAGGTCACGATTCCGCCCAAAGGCCCACCCCGGCCCACGCAAGTGGCGATGAAACAGGATGGGGTGTGGAAGCCGCTGGCATTTCAGTAGAACCGACGGGGAGCGCGCATCAACCCTTCTCCGGCCCGTTCAACCCCAGCAGCCCTTCGGGCAGCGCCATCTCCACCCGCTTGGCCTCCAGATCGACCGTACGCAGGTAGCTTTTGGCAAAGGGAACAAGGACCTCTCCAGCCGCGCCGGGCACCACCAGCAGCGCCACGGGTCCGGCGGTCCGGTCCACATCCTCGATCTCGCCCACGGTCACGGGCGCTGCGCCGGCCACGTCGATCAGGACACAGCCGATCAGATCGCCGATGTAGACTTCGTCCTCACCCAGGGTCACGCGCTCCGAACGGGGAACCGCCACAATCAGCCCGTTGAGCGTCTCGGCGTCCGAAATCGAATCGATCCCGGCAAAATGGAGCACGATGCCGCCCTTGTGCAGCCAGTCCCCCACCAGTTCCACTTCACGCGGGGCAGGAGCCGGGCGCGAAGCCGCGTGGGACGCGCCTTCCGTCAGCAGCCAAAGCCGCCGCCGTTCGGCAAATTTGTCAGGAAAATCAGTGAGGAGATCGGCGAAGACTTCGCCTTTGCGTCCCTGCGGATGACGAACCCGCGCCAGCCACACCCATTGCTCCGCCGCGGTCATTTCTGTCTCCAGCGGTCCGTGGCCCAGACGTCTGAAACCATCTCAGGCTTCGTCGTCCTCTTCAAGGATGTCGAGCGTATAGCGGTGACGCAGCTTCATGCTCACAGCGCCCAGGATAGTGCGCACCGAGCGGGCTGTACGTCCCTGCTTGCCGATGACTTTGCCCACGTCTTGAGGCGCAACCCGGAGTTTGAGAACGGTGTTTTCTTCCCGGTCCACGGATTGCACTTCAACAGCTGCCGGTTCATCCACCAAGGCCCGCGCAATTTCGCGAACCAATTCCTCTACTGCGACCATATCGAGTTGGGCCATGCACTTGCCTCTGACCGTATGCGTCCAAAAAGATGCGACTTGGATCGGTGCGCGAATAGTAGCACACCGGAGGCTGTAAGTAACAGTTGTCCAGCGGCATACAGCCGCGCACTCGCGCTGCGGTGAAAGAAGGGATGGAGGTCAGGCCGGATCGGGCACTGGCGCCAGGGCCGGATGATTGGCCAGCAGCTTGGCCACGGTGGGCGAAACCTGCGCGCCCAGGCCGCGCCAGAAGGCGATGCGCTCGTGCTTCAGCTCCACCGACATGGGGCTGGTGCGGGGGTTGTAGGTGCCGACTACCTCAATCGATCGTCCATTGCGGGCGCGGTCCTTTTCGATGACCACGATGCGGTAGTAGGGCTGCTTGCGGGCGCCAACGCGCGCCAAACGAATCATTACCACGGCGATACGGTTCCTTTCAGAATCCAAGACTGTTGTAGTCTTGCCACCCCGCGAGATGAAGCCCTGTCCACAGGACTCCGGTTCTCTTCTGGGTCTTTCCGGCCGGCCCAGAGGTGGCAGGCCAAATAAAGGGCCAGGCGCATGCGCCTAGCCACGCAAGACTCAACACCTAAGTATCGCCGATATTGGGCGTTGAGGCAAATGTGAAGAACTGGCGGGCAAGGTGGGACCGGAACAGGTCACTACGAGTGCGGTTTGGGCGACTGCTGGGGATCGATGGGCGAGAATGGCTTGTCCGGCTGCAGCGGCTGCGGAATTGGGGTAAAGGGAGTGTCAATCGGTGGCTTTATCATCTCAATCTCCAGGCCCAGATTATGGCTGAATCGGGGCGCAACATCAGCCTTATTTGCGGATCTTTCTCGCCGGCGCCTTCTTCCCCGGCAATTTCTTTCCAGCCTGCTTCTTAGCAGAGGGCCTTCTGATTGTGGAAGACTTCTTGGCCGGCTTTCTCTGGCTTGTCCGGGCAGACTTGGTCGTGGTGGCACCCGGCGCCTTCTTTCGCGGCGGCTTCGGTTTCGGCGGTTCAATGGGCCTGAATGGCTCGTCCGGTTGCAGCGATTCGAAACTGCCAGCGTTCGCTTTGCTCATAGCGCCGTCCACACATAGTCCGGTGGAATGGCTTTTTCAACCTCTTCGCGGATGCGCCTGGTCAGCTTCATGTTCTGCTTGCTGGTGTCAGGAATGCCATCGGCGGTGCGGAACGCCTCGTCGGCAAATTGGACCTGAAGCTCGGCGTCGCGTTTGGACTGGGCGGAGTGATGCAAAAAACGAAGGGCAGACTCAAGCTGGCGCTCGGCGTAGTGCCAGGCGTGGACACGGGTGGTCAACTCATCGATTGTCTGGTTCCAACCAAAGACCGGGGCCACCACCGTGGCTACAAAGGCAAATGCACTGAGCACCGCGGCAGCCTGTGCCAGGCGCGTACTCAGGGAGGGGAACGACGGCGTGAGGCTGAAGAGTGCGGCGGCTGTGACGGTGAAGACACCTATCGAAACCTGTGTCCACAGATTCCTCGTCCTGGCGCGTTCGAGCAGCACCGTGTAATACCGCCGGTTGAATTGCGCCAGACGGTAGTTGTAGAAGAGGCGACTGATTTCCTCAAGGTAGGGGTGCGTTGCCGGTGCTGCGGCTGCGGCCATATTTCTACCTCCCGGGGAACAGGTTTCGGCAAGCTCATTATATTCCGGGACTGATTTTCTGCCCCGCCGGAAACAGGAAGCGCAGCATTGGCTGCACGCGGCGGGACCAGCTTGCCTCGTCGTGGCTGCCGCCGTGGATGCGCTCGAAGTGCAGATTCTCGTCCGGCCGCCAGCCATTGGCCTTGAGCCGCCGGGCCAGGTGCTCGGCGTCGTGCAGGGTGCGGTTGCCCTCCCGGTCGCCCACATCCAGCCAGATCCGTGGCCGCTCCCATATCTCGGGCGCGCGCTCGTTGAGGTAGCCGAGGATGCTCTTGTGATTCCACCACACGCTGGGCGAGAGAAGCGCCAGCCGGCCAAACCGCTCCGCGTGGCGCAGGCCCATATAGAGGGTCACCAATCCGCCCAGCGACGAGCCGCCCATCCCGGTCCCCTCGCGATCGGTACGCACCCTATACCGGCCGGCGATCCAGGGCATCAGCTCGCGAGTCACCAGCAGGCTGTAGGAGTCGGCCTCTCCGCCGCCCATCTGCAAGTTGCGCTCATGGGTGTATTCGGCCAGCCGCCGGTCGCCGGTGTTGTAGATGCCGACAATCACCAGTGGCTCCACTTCACCGGCTTCGATGACCGCGTCGGCCTGGTCCCGCAGTTCCCACGTACGGCCGGGGATGAACGATGTCCGCCCGTCAAACAGATTCTGTCCGTCGTGCAGATAGAGCACGGGATATGCGCGTTCCGCGTGCGGGTCGTAGTCCGGCGGCAGGTAGACAATCAAGTCGCGCTTATCGGGCAGATAAATGCTTTGGAAATCGCGGTGCAGCCGTAGGCGCGGATGGGGTGGTTCGCTGCCGACCGCCAGCAAGCCGTCAGGCAAGCCCTCACTCGTTTGTGGGTCCAGATTCAATCCTCGCGGTCCTTTATCGCTTATCGGCGCCGGGAGATCAGAAATAAACTCGCACCCGTGGCTGTTACATTAACAAGAAAACAGCGGTTCTCCAATCGCGCGCGCTGGTTGACAAGAGCGCAAGAGGCTTATTCAAGGCCACAATGCAGCCGACGGTACATCATGCTGCATTTGAAGGAGCAATTCATGAATCCCATTAGCCGCAGATCTTTCTTCGGTCAGGCAACTGCAAGCATGGCGGTGTTGTCGACCTTCAGTGCCGCCGCCCAGGGAGAACATCTGAATCCGGAAGACTCCTGCGCCCAGGCCCTTTCCAATCCTGAGATGCGTGTGGCGATCCTGGGAGACCCGGAGAAAAAGGTTGAGTGGACCGATGCGGCGCTGGCAGCTTTGAAGAAGATCGGGTTCAATGCCATACAACTCAATATCGCGTGGGGATCAAGACCTTTTGGGGAACCGCTGGACCTGATTGACGTAGTGAGCGTCCCGGGAGAACCGGAGCAGCCCGGTACAGCGGGGATGCGCGCCGAAATTCAGCGCCGCGCGGCCATGGCCAAGCGTCATGGACTACGCACTATCTTCCATTTCGGCTCGCCCTATCTGGACTACAACCCTTACACCGGCGAAGTGCGCCGCATCGGACAGGGCGGCGTCGACGACGAGTCCTTCGACTCCAATTACGATGTGGCCAACCCTCTCGTCGCGCAACATGAGTTGAAGTTGCTGGAAGAGTTGCGCAAGAACTTTCCCGACGTGGACGACATTGAGGTCTACACCTACGACCAGGATGCGTGGCAAACCGCAGAGTTCCAAGACAGCAAGTATTCCGCGGGCGTTCCGCTCGCCGAGCGTCTTCCCGAATACATTAGAAAGCTGCATAAGGTTTGGACCGAGGGGCGGGCCGCAACGCACCGCATGTGGTGGGAACCTTGGGAGCTTTCCGCGGGCCAGGTCTACGCGGTCCTGCCGCAACTGCCTCGTACCGGTTTCGGGTTGATGATCCACACCAACGTGGGAGAAGTGCAGCGCTCCGTTCCGGTCGATCTCTGGTTCCGCAACACGGTACGCATCTGCCACAGCATGGGAATTCCCGTGATCGCGGAGGCCTTCTGGGCGTCGCGCAATGAAGAGATTGAGCCCTTGACAATTCCCGCTCCGCGCCTGGCGGATGAGGTTTATCTGGCCGTCATGCGTGTGCCCGGCATCGTCGGAATCAAGGAATATTACGGATTACAACCGCTGTCGATCGACCCGGATCTCGAGGTTCTTCGCATCCGCTTAGCTGGTTTCCAAGGCGATTCCAGCGCGGTTCTCAAGCAGATCGCCGGCCGTTTCGGCCGGGCGAGTGAAAAGATGCTTCCCTACCTGAGCCTCCTTTCCGACGCCCGCCAACTCTATCCCTGGGATGCCTCCTGGCTGGGAAGAGAGCTGGGAAGAGCGAGCATCGATCACGGCTGGTCTGCTGCAACCATTCGCGGCGCCGTCGCCAATACGCCCGACTGGCAATCCACGCGCAGGGTCATCTTTATGAAGACGGATAACCTCCAGCCGCACTTCTGGATGCTCGAAGATATCCAGTTGCGTTGCCGGCTCGCGGCAGAGGCGCTGGCGCAGGCATTGAAGATCGGAGACGAGATCATCGATCTTCTAGAATCCGCCGAAGAGAAGGCATTCTTCACCGTAGTGCAGCACGACGCAGACACCTTTCAGCGGGTCAGTCTCAGCTATGCGCTTCATCTACGGGAGACCAACATCGCGCAACAACTCCGGCGGAATCTCGAACTGAAGAAGCCCCTCAACCCCAGGCTGGTGGCCGAATTGGGAGCCCTGCTGGACGAGGATGTAGTCAACCAGCACGGCAAAGGAAGGGTGTTGGAGATGAAGCGCCTGTATACCGAAGACCCTGCGAACTTTGTGGTCAGCTACCTGCTTCCCAGCGATGCTTCTCCCATGGAGGGAGGTACATTTACGCTAACCACACGCTGAGGCCGGGGGGCGACCGATCCCGGCAATTGAATTTGGTTTTTGGCTTGCATCAATCACAAAAGACCCGCGGAGGAACGCACACTGAATGAATCGTGAGTATCACAAATGGTATTCCAGCCACTTGGGCCGGGAGATGGAGTTGCTGGTTTTTGGCCATGCCGGCCTGCCTGTGCTGGTCTTTCCCACATCCGGCGGGCGCTTCTACGAGTTTGAAGACCGGCAGATGATCGCCGCCCTTTCGGGCAAGATCGACGCCGGGCAACTGCAGGTGTATTGCGTGGACTCGGTGGACATGGAGAGCTGGTACAACCGCCAGGCGCCGCCGCGCTGGCGCATCGCCCGCCACGTGCAATATGAGGACTACCTGATCAACGAGGTGGCGCCGCTGGTTCGCCTCAAGAACCATGACCCGCACATGGTTGCGCTGGGCTGCAGCTTTGGCGGCTATCACGCGGTCAACATCGCCCTGCGCCATCCCGACATCTTCTCCGGCATGCTCTCCATGTCCGGCGCCTTCGACCTTACGAATTTTCTGCACGGCTACTACGACCAGGACTGCTACTTCAATCTGCCCACACACTATCTACCCAACTTGAGCGACCCCTGGTATTTCGACCATTACCGGCACAACACCTACGTGCTGGCCACCGGCTGGGACGACCAGTGCCTGGGACAGAACCAGGACCTCGACCGCATTCTCAGTAACCGGGGCATTCCTCACAAGTTCTACATCTGGGACTCCTATAACGCGCATGACTGGCCCACCTGGCAACGCATGGTGCAGGAATACCTTTGAAGCAGGGAACGGGGATCAGGGGCCAGAGATCAGAGATTCTGGGACTGGCCGGCAGAGATGGGACGAGAATCAACCAGGATGCCCGCGATGAGGCATAGTCGAAACGGTAAACTGAGAACTTAGGAGGCTTCCCCAGTGAGCGAACTCAATCCCTACGAGAAGTTTCTCGACGGCCGCCCGTTGAAGACCATCCTGTCCGCGACGCCGGGAACGATTGCCGTGCTGCTGGAAAAAATGGATCCGGCCAAAGTGACCGCTCCGCCCGCGCCCGGGAAATGGAGCGCGTCGGAGATCGTGTGCCACCTGGCAGACTGCGAACTGGCCTTCGGCTTTCGCCTGCGCCAGACGCTGGCTGAAGACAACCACGTCATCCAGCCTTTCGACCAGGAAAAGTGGGCTGCGCCTTACCGCGGAATCGCAGTGACCCAAGCCCAGGCCGCATTCGCCGCCCTGCGCAACTGGAACCTGGTCCTGATCAGCCGCGCATTGCCGAACGACTCCGCCAAGCCGGTCACGCACCCTGAGCGCGGCTCCATGACCTTCCTCGACATTGTGGAAACCATGGCTGGCCACGACCTGAACCACCTGGCCCAGTTGCGGCGCATTGCGGGAGCCTGAGACCCGGCTCCCGATCTTCGCGTACCCTGAGCGCGGCGGCCTGGAGTGACGGGTCCACGCGGCTCTTGCCTGTCGATTCAGGCCTATGCAACAATGCGCTTCATGAAGGGCAACCAGAAGGTCCTCGAACAGCTGAATCGTGCGCTCCGCGAGGAGCTGACCGCCATCAACCAATACTTCGTTCACGCCGAGATGTGCGAGAACTTCGGCTACGAAAAGCTCTCCAAGTACATCAAGCGCCAATCCATCGACGAGATGAAACACGCCGAGTCGCTGATGGAGCGCATCTTTTTTCTCGACGGAACGCCCACCATGGAGCCTCTTGCCCTATCGATCGGCCACAATGTGAAGGAAATGGTGGAGGGCGATCTGAAGCTGGAGATCGAAGCCGTGGCCATGTACAACGAGGCGATCCACATCGCGGTCGAAAACAAGGACAATGGTTCGCGCGACCTCTTCGTCCGCCTTCTGAAAGACGAAGAAGAACACGTGGATTGGCTGGAGGCACAGCTTCACCAGATCCGCGAGATGGGCTACGAGCGCTATCTGACCATGCAGACCGGCGAAGAACATTAGGCCGCCTGTTGCACGCGACTCTGCACACTTCGCCCTGGGTTACTGGGCCAGTCTCTGGCTGCTTTCGCAGGTCATCGCCGCATGAGATGGGCCATGACGCCTATACGCTGGCCCCGATCCCTTCAGCCCGAATGATGTGAGCCGGGATTACCGTTCTATTTCGATTTCGTGGCGCCCTGTTTTTTGCCGGAGCCGGTTTTTGCAGCCGCCGCCTGGGGTTGTTCTCCGCCGTGATGGCGCTGATGGTGCGCCAGGGCCTTTGCAATTTCCTCAGGGGACATGGAGCTTTGACTCGGAATATGCAGGACATCTCTCTCCACGGAACCGGTAGATTGAGCATTTTCAGTTGGTTGGTTAGTTGGCATAGATTCCTCCTTGTTTGAGGCAGGAGGCTCCATCTGGAATCCGCCGTATCAGGTTGCAGACGAGTTCCTGCCGTTCCGGGCAGCGAAAAACCAAGCCCTCCACGGCACAAACATCGCTCTGGGGCAAGCCGCGCAACGCGTTCGCGCTACCCAGCCACCCGGACGGAAACGCCCGTTGTGCGGACGCTTCCACTCCACAAGCATAGTCCTATTGCGCAACGACGAAAAGCTGCCCGGGCGTTCGGTGCCTGGGGCCGGCTCTATGGCAACTGCGCAACCCACTCTAGAAGCGGAACCTGTAGCGCAATTGGCCGGAGATCATTCTCGGATCGTTGAAATGGAAGCCGCCAATGGTGATCGAGTTATCCAGCAGCACACGGTGATTGGTCACATTCAGAATCGACGCGGAGAGGCTCCAGTGTTCGCCAAGATTGCGACCCGCTGAGGCGTCGAAGGTGGTGTGCGCCGGAAGGTAGGGTCCTTGGTATGGGCCCTGGTTGGCTCCGGCCAGCCCATTCGTGAACCCCGAACCGTAATAGACATTGGTGGCAAACCATGTGCGTGCCGGCAGATGCGCCATAAAGCCGGTGTTGAGCGTGTGACGCTGATCGTGATCCACCGGCGTGTAATTCGGACCCAGATTGCAGGCCGGGTCGGTGGGCAGGCTGCATGCAAAGCCGCCGATGATGTTGCCGCGCTGCTCGGCAATCTGGTTGGAATATGCAAGGTGGAACTGGCCGAAATGTCCCAGTTGCGGCGAGCGGACCGACAGTTCCCAGGCGCGAACCAGGGCCCCATCGACAGCGACAGGAAAGTAAATGTTCGATTCACCGACGTTGGCGTGGTCAAGAAAGTTGTGGACCCGATTTTTGAAGGTGTCCACATCCACGAACCATCCCTTCCAAGGGATCTGTACGCCGAACTGATGTTCCTCGTCGCGTTCCGAGGGCAGCGGTAAGAAGGTGTTCTGGCCCTGCTGGTTGTTGACGTAGTTGAGGAGCCCACTGGAAACAGTCTCAACCGGCGCGGGCTGGAAGAAGTGGCCGTAGAAGCCGTGCAGCACCCAGTGCAGCCGGGGAATCTCCGCGGTAGCGCCAATGCGTGGATAGGCTGCCGACTCGGTGTAGCCTGCGTGGTAATTGGAAATGCGCATCCCGCCCAACAATTTGAGGTATCTCCCCACCTGCAGATGGTCGGAAAAATGCAATTCAATGATCCCGGCACGGTCGGTCGCGGTGGAGTTGGGCACGCTGTGGGTGGAGTAGCTCTGGTCGTTCACCACCAGGCCAAAAAGATCGCTTTCCGCCTGGTAAAACGTGTAGAGGCCGGCGGAAAAATTGTTTGGCCCGGTATCCATGCGCAGATCGGCTTGGCCGCCGGCATAGTTCGACGTCTGATGCCACGTGGTCGCTACCGGCCGGTCCGTGCCGGGCGAGTCGTAACTTGCCTGGTTGTAGTGGTAAAAGGGCGCCACCTGAAACAGCGCCTTGGGCGAGAGCGTGTGTACCCAGTTGGCGATGACGAAGGAGTCGCGTTCCGTCTGGACGTCGCGCAGCCCGAACGATTGGTAATAGCTCGAGGATTGCTCCCAGTCGTTTGCGTTGGGGTCGTAGGGAATCTGAAAAAAGTCCTGGCGCAACTGCGCGTCCAGCCGCAATTGGTCTTTCGAGGTCTGGTTGCGCAGCAGCGAAACAAAACCACTCTGCGAATTGGTAGCGTCGTGATCGACGGCAGCAACCGGCGTGGCCAGGCCGTAGTTAGCGCGGGAGCCTGTCAGGCTCGCATACCACGCGGTGCGCGCGGAGTGGTCGCCGAGCGAGAACTGAGATTCGCCGCTGTAGAAGTTGCCGGCTGAAAGCAGCAGTTCTGCCTCGCGGTCGCGCTCAAAGCCGTTGCGGGGCAGCACGTTGAAGACACCATAGGTTCGGTCGCCCACCTCCGCGGTATAACTGCCGCGCTGTGCCTCCACTTCGTCAATGTCCTTGGGATCGATCGCCGGACCCACATTGGAATCGATCTTGGTGTTGGGAATGGCGACGCCGTCGATGAGCCAGCTTGTCTGGTGACCGCCGCGCATGTGCAGCATGTCGTGTGTCATATAAGCGCCAGGCACGTAATCGGTAATCATTTCCATGCCGATGGTGCGGCTTGCGCCGGGGGTTCTCTCGATCTCTGCACGGGTGATAAGCGTGGTCGGAGTCACCGAATCGGTGGCGGTGGCGGAGTCGCCGGATGCTTCCACAACTACCGTCTGCGTTGCCGGCGCGAGCGGTAGCGGGATGTGCATCACAGGCTCGGTGCCCGAGGCGACGGTGAGCGGCTGCGTGACGGTTGCAAAGCCGGGTGCCTTCACTTCGAGTCGATAAACGCCGAGGGGCGTTTGCGGCAACTCGAATTCTCCATCGGACCCGGTGGTTGCGTGCAGGACGAAGGCGGAATCGACTGCTTGAAGAGTGACCTCGGCGCCGTTAACGGGACGGTGTTGCGGATCGTGAACCACCCCGCGCACGGTGGCGAAGACAGTGGCATGTGCCGGGATGGACGCGGCCAGCAGCAGGGCACTTGCCAGGGGAGCAAAGCGCATCAAGAAACAACCTCCGGGAGTGAAGCGGCTAAGGCGCATGGGTCCGTGGCTTTTTGCAGCCAGGATTGGCTTCGGCGGCAAGGGCCAACGTGGATACCGTGGATTTGTTCGGCGGGGAATAGAACGAATCCCCGGCCTCCTCGGAAGGGAACGAGGCCCTGCACCGTGAAATCAGAGGAAGAGATGGGTTGGAGGTCCGCGGTCGGTGCGGGTCTTGATCCGACTCGTCTGCGCGGCTGCACTGCACAGGCTGTACACGTGGAACTGCGCAAGCTCAATCGGCGGGCCGGTCGGGGACGGCGCGAGCGCATACACCGGCGCCGTGATCGCGCATGAGTCGGCGGGGTACAAAGGACAATGCGCGGGAATAGTGAGGACGGGGGCGGAAGCGGATGAGGCTTGAACCATCCGCGTCTTCATCGCATCGGACATCGCACAGTGGTGCGCGCCATGGCGGCGGCAGCAAGCAGGCAGACGCGACTCGGCGCCGGTGTCAACGATCGCCATAAGCGACCCTAGCCCGTAGAAAAAGACGAAGAAGACTGAGAGCCCGTGCCGCATCTGGTGTTCATGCTACATGAGGAACGGATTCAGCACGCAAGGGGGTACAGCGAACCAGCTGGACGTATTCCGGAGCCGCAGCGTTGGAGCCGATACGACCACCAGTGAGCGGCGACCTTGCACAAGCCAAGACACGACACAGCAACGCTGGTTCCGCTCCAGCTTGGACCACCCCGTCAGGTATCATCGGTCTATCGAACGTTTCAAGCCCTTCATAAAAGGAAACCTGGTGTCAGAAGAGAGAACTTTCTTATCGCCGGCAAATCTAGCCCGGCAGGGGGCGCAAGAGCAGCGCACTCTGCCGCCGCTGCGCATTGCGATTTTTGGTTTTGGGACCGTGGGCAGTTCAGTCGCCCGCATTCTGGTTGAGTCGAAGCCGGAAGGGCTGGAGTTGACCCATGTGTACAACCGGAATGTAGCCCGCAAGCGGGTGGATTGGGTGCCGTCGAGCGTGGTGTGGAGCGAGGACTTCGAGGCTGTCCTGGCATCGGACGTGGATGTGGTGGTGGAACTGGTGGGCGGGCTGGACCCCGCCGGCTCCTGGCTGCGCCGCACGCTCGACGCCGGGAAAAGCGCGGTGACCGCGAACAAGAAGCTGATTGCCTATCAAGGCGTGGAGCTGGAGCGGCTAGCAGCCGCCAAGGGTGGCCACTTGAAATATGGCGCCGCTGTGGCCGGGGGGATTCCTGTGATTCCAGGACTGGAACAAGGACTCGCCGGGGATCGCATCGAGCGCATGCAAGGCATATTGAACGGGACGTGCAATTTTATTTTGAGCAAGATGGAAGCGGGTGCTGAGTTCGCAACGGTGCTGGCCACGGCCCAGGCCAAGGGCTATGCCGAAGCCGACCCACTCGAAGATGTAGGCGGATTTGACGCCCGCGCCAAGCTGGCCATCCTGATGCGGTTGGCACTGCGCGTGGTGGTCGATCCGGATGAGATTGTTCCGCAGTCCATCACCGCGGTTACGGCCGTGGACTTCAGCTATGCCCGCGACCTTGGCTGCACCATTCGCCAGGTGGCGCGTGCCGAGGAACGGGACGGCACGGTGGCTGCCACCGTGGGCCCTATGCTGGTGGATCGGAATTCTCCAATGGCCTGGTCGCGCGGGATGGAAAACATGGTGATTCTCACCGGCCACTACGGTGGCGATGTTGTCTTTTCAGGGCACGGCGCCGGCGGACATCCCACTGCGGTGGCCGTGGTCAGCGATCTCATGGCCCTGGCGCACGGCTCGCGACGGGTCCCCATTCCTTCGGTCCCGGCGCGCATCGGCGCCGAGTTCGAGGTTCCGCATTACATCCGCTTCCTGGTCATTGACAGGCCCGGCATCGTAGCGGAAATCACCAGCGCCCTGGCTAAGGAGCGCATCAACATTCGTGCCATCGTGCAGAAGCCGGGCTATCCGCAACACGCTCTTCCCTTCGTGGTTACCGTGGAACCTTGCAAGTCTTCAGCACTCAAGCGCGCGCTGGAGAGCATTGGTGAAAGGGAATTCTTGCTGGAGAAGCCGCTGGACCTGCAAATGCTGGAGTAGCGCGGTCGGCGGTGTTGGCACAGTTCGTGGAGTTGGTGGACTGGCGCAGGTGACAGGTGAACTGAAATTGGGCGAGGTAAGATCATGATCAACTCGATCTATCGATGTGAGATTTGCGGCGCCGAGAGCAGCAACCCGGTGCGCTGGATTGTGATTCATTGCAGTGAAACCCAGCTCATCATCCACAAGTGGACGAAAGAAGCGGCCGACGCACCTCATGCCCGCCACTACTGCGGCGAAGCCCATGCGCAGGTGTACGTCAGCCGGTGGTTTGAGTCGTTCTGCAGCTAGTGTCCTGCGCCAGACTGCGCCGGTCCGGTGGACTCGCGGACGACCAACTCCGGGGCCATCACGATCTCGGCGGCGAACGGAGCATCGCGATTGGCAATGCGCTCCAGCAGCACCTGCGCGCCGCGCGTGCCCATCTCCGCCAGCGGTTGGCGTACCGTGGTGAGCGAGGGCGTGGAGTAGGCCGCCGACTGAATATCGTCGAAGCCCACCACGGACACATCTCCCGGAACCGAAAGACCCACATCTTTGAGCGCGCGAATAGCGCCGATGGCGGAGATGTCGTTGAAGCAGAAGATGGCGGTGAAGTCGTGCGTCTTTTCCAACAGGGCTTTCATCGGCTTGTATCCGATTTCGGGGGCCATGGGGTGGTAACCGGTCTTCATCGACCAGCCCGCTACGTCGATGCGAATCACGTGCGCGGGATCAATCCTGAGGCCCATCTCCCGGGCTGCCTGCTGGATCGCCTGCCATCGAAACTCCGAATCGGGAATGGCATGCGGACCGCGCATGAATGCAATCCGGCGGTGACCCAGTTCGTAGAGGTGGGTCAGCGCCTGCTGCACGGCGCTTGCGTGGTCAAGGACGATATTGGTCACGTTCTCAACCGCGCTGTGAGCGGAAATTGCCACCACGGGAACGGGAACGGAGATGTGGTTGGCGGGCGTGTTCAGCACCAGAAAGCCGTCTACCGCGCGCTCCACCAGCATGCGCGGATATTGCTCGATGAGCTCCCGCTTCCATTCGTGACAGGCGGTGAAGTAAAAGTAGTGAGCTCGAGTCAGCTCTTCTACCACGCCGCTCATCACCCGGGTGAAATAGCCTTCGCTCAGGTCCGGCGCCAGCACGCCCACGCTCATCGAGCGGCTTTGCCGCAGCGACCGGGCAAAGTAGTTGGGCCTGTAGTTGAGGCGTCCGGCTGCCTCCAATACCCGGTTGCGCGTCTCCGGGGGGATGGACCTGGCCGAAGGGGAGTTATTCAGGACCAGTGAAACAGTGGTCTGCGAGAGCGACAGGTGCTCGGCCAGCATCCTCAGGTTGACGTGTCCCGATGGCGTCGAACTCTTTCCCTTAGCCATGTTGGAGTTCTAACACGTTTTGCCTATCGGTAAACATCGTTTCTCATTAGATACATCGATTTTCTAAACGGAATCATGGTGCAAAACATGCATGGGCGTGCGCGGGCCGCACACGGAGGATTTCGCTCCCGGTATACACCGTCGAGCCGGCCCGCAAGCTTTCACGTCCGATTTGCTATGCGCTCGAACGCCGGATTAAGGCGCCTGAACGTGGTTCGGGCCCGGCTTGAGAGGCCAGCTCTTGCCGTTGAAAACGAAGCTTCCTCCCAGCGTGCCCGGCAGCGTGATGGTGGCATCCAACCCGGCGCCCTGGCGACGGTACTCCACCTTGATTGTGCCCTCAGGATGCGGATACGTGGCTGTGAGCGAGTTCAATGGGCCCAGATGCGGAGCGATGCGAACCGAGGCAAACCCAGGGCTTGCGGGCTCGATACCTGCCACCAGCGTCAGCATGTCGTAGACCGGATGCGCCGACCATGCGTGCGAGTCGGAGCGGGTGTCGCCTGGGATCTCAGGCCAGGTGCTGAAGTGCATCGGCAGCAGCTTCCGCCAGGGGTCCAGCGATTTCAGGTATTCGTCCGCGAGTCCCGCATGTTCCAGGGCGCGCGCCAGGTAGAAACGGAAGTAGTAGGAGGCGCCCATCACGCCGTTGGGAGCGGTGCCCGGCTCAATGGCCGTCATCTGGTGCAGCACATCCTGTTGGCGGGCCTTGGGGACTACGTCGTAGAGGACAGCCAGGATGTTGGACTGCTGGCTGAAGACCTTGCGCTCCGAATTGTCTGCGATGAGGCCACGCTCGGCGTTCCAGCACTTGTCATAGATACCAGTCCGTACGCGCGCTGCGTGAGTCTTATAGCGCGTGGCCAGCAGCGGGTCGCCCAAGCCCTGCTCCAGGCTGGCCGCATCGTCCAGCGCACCCAGGTATTGGAGCGTCGTCGCGCAGGATTCGCCCTTGGCATCGTAAGTAGGAATCTCACCCGTTGGGACCCAATCGATAAAGCTCCACCAGGGGAGAGTGCCGAGCAGGCCATCGGGCTGCTCGTAACGTGCAAACCAGTCCAGCACCGCCCGGCTGCCGGGGAGCGACGTACGCACCGGCTCGGAGTCGGGGCGGTAGAGCCAGTAGTCATGCAACATCCCCACCCATAGCAGGGAGAACGGAGGAATGGTCTGCGGCAGGGAACTGGGATAACGGCTGCGCGTGAGGCCATCAGGAGAACGCGACTGGTCGAATGCCTTGATGGCCTGCAGGCCAAGGCGGTCGTCGCCGGCCATGGTGTAGGAGATGAGCGCCTGGATGCGCGTGTCGCCCACATACTGCAACTGTTCGTAGTAGGGCGTATCCATATAGGTTTCGTGGGCGTCGAGGCGTGCTGTATGCCAGCTGATTTTCCAAATCTTGTCCAGGTCCGCGTCGCCCGATTGAAATGTCGCCCGCTCTTCAAAGGGATAAGCGGTGAAGTGGGCGGAAAGAGATTCCAACTGCAGCGGATCGTCCGCTGTTTGGATGTCGAGGTCGAGGTAGCGCCAGGTGCGCCACCATAGCGACTCAAACGTGCGGCGAGCGCCGCCATCGGGCAGGAAGGTGTCAGACAAGCCGAGGGCCACGCGGTCATCCACTGCATCGCGGTCACCCTTGTGCCCGTTCTTGTCGTACAAGGCCTCGGAATACGTGAGCCGGATGTGCGCGCCCTTGCCGCCGGAAACTGTCAGCAGGGGGTAGGCGGTGGTCAGCGCTCCGCGATCCAGCATCACGTGGACATGGCTGCCTGCCGGCACCGTTTCCGGCGCGTCGGGAAATCCTTTGAGAGCCGGCAAATCCGTGCGCACCACGTGTCCGGCGTCAGTCGGCGCGTATTCCATATGCGGCAGCGCGTCTGGGACCAGCGCCCAGGGATTGTCGCCCGTGGTGTCGGCGGAGTGCGCTACGTTGACGTTGGAAAAAATGCTGTCAGGAAGGGGCGAGCCCACCGGAACCCAGGATGCCCCGCCGGCAGATGGAGAATTCCAGGCCCAGTCGTAGTGGGCGGCATCGATCTCCTCGCCGGGACCGGCGGCCATGTACTCCTTCAGCTTGATTGAGCTGCGATCCATGGGCCGGTGCCCTGGCTCCATCTCAACCAGCCAGCCCTCCGGCGTGCTGATGGAAGCAGCGCCTTCGGCCTCGCTTTCCAGCAGAAATCCTGTGCGGTCGCTCATTTGGGCAATGGGCGCGAAAACGCCGAAATTCCAGACTGTTGCCGTCACCAGGTTCTGACCCGCCTGAAGATACGGCGCCAGGTCGAACCGCTCATAGCGCCAATGGGTCAGATCGCCGCGCGCCGGACCGTCGCCCACACGATGGCCGTTCACATACAAAATAAAGCGGTTGTCGGCGCTCACTCGAACCGTGTAGGTGGCCGGAACGCTAGCCAGCTCCAGGGTGCGGCGAAAATGCAGCACCACGGGGTCGCGCAAAGGCGCGGTGGGGTGCGTGACCCAGGCGGCCTTCCAGTCCCGATGGACCGGATCGACCTGGATGGAATTTTGGCCGTAAAGCGAAGTGGAGGCGAGGACGAGGGCGATTACCACGAGAATTTGGCGCATGAAATGGAACCTGCCTGTTTCCAGTTCAATAGCTTATCGGAAAACCCCGAAACCAATGGAGAAATTATTTCAGTTTATGTTCGTCTGGACCTTTGTGAGACCGATCATGGCGCGAAGTCATGTCTGTCCGCGGTGTTGGGTCTGGCGGCGCTGCCGGAGACAGGATGCTTCTGAGACCGGGGGCTCCTCGCCCGGCCTCCAATTTACCCAATATTCGTTCTGTATGCATTTGATTTAGCAGCCTTGTAACCTTCTATTCATCTTTGCCCGGTAGCCTAGTTCTGGTGACCGTCCACGTGCCCGACATACGTATCTCCCGGCCTCAAGTTCAGCCTGAACGGCCAATTCCAGACGCTCAAAAACTGGCGGGGGAGTCTACGTCCGATGTTTCGGCAGTGCGCAAGTTTCTGCTTTCCCGCGGCAACTCCTCCATAGCCGATGCCGTATTCCACTGGTTGATGGTGCTGTGCGGATTGAGCATCTTCGCCATTGTGGCGTTGATCGCCTTTGAGCTTGTCTTGCGGTCGCAACTGTCCTGGCAGAAGTTCGGGTTGAGTTTCTTTTACCAGGCCTTTACCGATCGCGAAACCCATCTGCCCATGTTCTGGGACCCGGTGAATGAGCACTTCAGCGCCTTGCCGTTTGTGTATGGCACGCTTGTCTCCTCCTTTCTGGCGCTGCTGATCTCGGTACCGCTGGCCATTGGCCTGGCCATCTTTCTTACCGAGATGTGCCCCCTCGCCCTGCGCGGTCCACTGGCATTCCTCACTGAACTGTTGGCGGCCATTCCCAGCGTCATTTACGGTCTCTGGGCGGTGTTTGTGCTGGTGCCGCTGCTCAGGGCCCATATCAATCCGTTTCTGATCCATGGTTTCGGATGGACGGGTCTATTCAATGACGAGAACCCTACGGGGCTGGGCTTTCTCGCGGCGGGTGTCATTCTGGCCATCATGATTCTGCCCATCATCTCCTCGCTGACCCGTGAGGTCATGACCGCGGTGCCTCACTCGCAGCGTGAGGCCGTGCTGGCGCTGGGCGCCACGCGCTGGGAGATGATCCGCATGGGCGTGCTGCGCAACGCGCGCATTGGCATTGTTGGAGGCATCATTCTGGGCCTGGGCCGTGCGCTGGGTGAAACCATGGCCGTTGCCATGGTCATCGGCAACACGCCGGAGATTCATCGTTCGCTGCTTTCCAACGGAAGCACGATGTCCGCAGTGATCGCCAATGAATATGCCGAAGCTGTGAGCGATATGCACTTCAGCGCCCTGACTGAAATCGGACTTGCGCTCTTCATCATTACCATCATCGTGAACGCGCTGGCCCAGTTGTTGATTTGGATGGTTACGCGGGGAACACCTTCGCAGGTGCACTGAGGAGATCCTGGTGAACGAGGAGAAGTTCAAATTCCGGTCCCGGATGCGGGCGCTGACGGATAGCTCAGTCACAGCGTTGTCAATCCTGGCTACAGTGCTCGTGGTGGCGCCGCTGGTAGCCATCTTTGTGTATCTCGTGTACAAGGGAGCCAGTTCGCTGAATCTGGATTTCTTTACCCAGATTCCCAAGCCGGTGGGCGAAGCCGGCGGCGGCATGGCCAACGCCATTTGGGGCTCTGCACTTCTCTTGGCGCTGGCCAGCATTATCGGTGTTCCAGTCGGCATTGGGGGCGGTATCTTTCTGGCGGAATACGGGCGCGGAACCAAGCTGGCGAACGCGGTGCGCTTTACCGCCGATGTGCTCAACGGCGTACCTTCCATCGTGATGGGTGTTGCGGTCTATGCTCTGATCGTCAAGCCGCATATTCCCTTCTTGCCCTTCACTGGGCACTTCTCCGGCTTCTCGGGTGGCGTCGCGCTGGGGATTATGATGATCCCCACCGTTTGCCGGACCACCGAAGAGATGTTGCTGATGGTGCCGCACGCGGTGCGCGAAGCGGCGCTGGGTCTGGGCGTACCCAACTGGCGCTCGGTCTTGTCGATCACCGTCAAAACGGCTTCCCCGGGCATTATCACCGGCTGCATGCTGGCGTTTGCGCGCGTCGCGGGCGAAACGGCTCCCCTGATCTTTACGGCGCTGGGCAATTCATTCTGGAGTTCGAACCTCAACCAGCCGATCGCCGCCCTTCCCCTGCAAATCTATGTATACGCACTCTCACCGTACGACGACTGGCACCGCCTTGCCTGGGCGGGCGCGCTTGTCTTGATCGTGCTGATTGTACTTGCGGTGTCGCTGGTACGTTACGTCACCAGCCGCGGCGTTTTGAAAGGGGCAAGCTAAGTGGGTGTCGGCATCGAGGTAACAAACCTGAATGCGTGGTATGGAACCAACCACACGCTGCAGGACATCAATCTGAACATCCCGGCCAATCACGCCACCGCGCTTATCGGCCCTTCGGGCTGCGGCAAGAGCACATTTGTGCGCTGCCTCAACCGGATGCATGAGACCAACCCCATTGCGCGGGTCACCGGCACTGTCCGCATCGGCGATCTGGACATTTACGTCGACGCCAAGCCCGTTGAAATCCGGCGTCGCGTGGGCATGGTGTTTCAGCGCCCCAATCCCTTCCCGACCATGTCGATTTATGACAATGTGGCCTCTGGATTGAAGCTGAACGGCTACAGCAATCGCCGCGGACTCGACGAGATCGTTGAGAAATCGCTGAAGAATTCGGCGCTGTGGGACGAGGTGAAGGACGATCTGAGAAAGAAATCGGGGGCCAGCCTTTCCGGCGGACAGCAGCAACGGCTGTGTATTGCACGCGCTCTGGCCGTGGACCCCGAGGTGCTTTTGATGGATGAACCGGCCTCGGCGCTGGACCCGGTTTCCACTTCGAAGATTGAAGACCTTATCTTTCAGCTCAAATCGCAGTACACTATCGTGATTGTGACCCACAACATGCAGCAAGCGGCCCGCGTGGCAGAGAAGACTGGCTTCTTCCTCAACGGCCGAATGGTGGAGTTCGACTCGACACACAAGATCTTCACCAACCCCAGCGACAAGCGGACTGAGGACTACATTACTGGCAGGTTTGGATGACACGCATTCGTTTTCAACAGAGCCTCGACGAGCTGAAAGAAAATCTGCTGGTGATGGCGGGACTGGCTGAACAGGCGATCCAGCGAGCGATTGAGGCCTATCGTGTGCGCGATCTGTCGATCTGCGACCTGGTGACCCGTAGCGAAAATTCCATCAACCGCCTGGAACGTGACATTGACCAGGCCGCGCTTGATCTGCTGGCCATGGAGCAACCCATGGCGATCGATCTGCGCTTCATTTTGAGCGTCATCAAGATCAACGCCGACCTGGAACGCGTGGGCGACGCGGCCAAGGCCATCAGCGACAGGGTGCGCAATATGGAGCAGATGGGCGTGGCAGATTTGCCTGTCGATATTCCCCGCATGGCCACCCTGGCCACTGAAATGGTGCGCAAGAGCCTGCAGTCGTTTATCGAGGGCGACGCCGACCTGGCCCGCTCGGTGCTCAGCATGGACGACGCAGTGGATGCGATGAATCGTGCGGCCTACAAAGCGCTGACCAGGGTGATGGAGGAGGAGAGCCACATTGCCCCCCAGGCATTGAACGCCCTCATGATCTCACGCGCCTTGGAGCGGGTGGCCGATCACGCCACCAACATTGCCGGAGACGTGATTTTCTGGGTGCAGGGCGCTGACGTGCGCCATCACAAGAGCCTGGCCAAGCAACTTGAAAGAGAAGCCAAGCAGCTTGAAAGAGAAAAGGAAAAAGAGAAGGAAGGAAAGATCTCCGGCTGACGGCTCCTCACTCTTTTATCTCCCACCAATCCAGCAGCGACATGCGCGGATAATAGAGTCCGGCGCGCAGTCTTGCATCCTTGCCGTGGAGGTTGCGCAGGAATGCGGCATACGCCTCGATCTGGGGCGCGAATAGCCTGCGGAGCCGGGGCAGCGCTTCGGATGGATCGAGGCCGTCGGCGTGAGCAGTCTTGTAGTCGATGATCCACCACGCGTCGCGGCCCTCTGAAAGCGGTTCAAGCCCGGCGCGAAAAACTCGATCCACCCGCACCGAGCGCAGATCGCCGGCCACAACTCCAGCCCACGCGGCCTCACTCGCGGCCTCAATGTGCGGTGACAAAATCCATTGGCCTTGCAGATCCTCTGAGGCCTTGAGCGCGCTGGCAAAAGCTTTCGTCGCAATCGACTCCGCTTCCAATCCCTTCACGCCGGCCGCGCGCACCTGGGCTGCGATGCGAGGCCGTAGCCGTTGAAGGGCGTCACGGGCGGCGCTCCAATCGTGCGTTGTACGCAGTTGAGCCAGCTCTTCCATCAGCTTGTGGACGGCACTGCCGAATGCCCGCGAGAGCAGCCCACCTTCATGGCGCTCATAGAGCCGCGAAGCACCCACGCCCACAACCTCCACCCCTGCGGCGTCGGACGTGCCACTGGCGGGGGAGAGTTCAAAGCTCGGCGGCAAACGCCGCAACGGAGTCGGCCTCACCGGAGAAGGCATAATAGCCAGACCGCCTCCGCTCGACGCAGCAATGGATTCAACCGTGGAGGGCTCGGCATTCTGCTCTGCCGCCTCCTTACTCCAAACGATGAAACAAGCCCGGATCTTGTCTTCCAGAGCCGGCCAGGCTGTGGCCAGCAGGCTGCCCTTCGGCTCCGCAAGGCTCAGGCTGCCGTCTTCATCCTTGTAGGCAGGGCGTGCGAAAAGGTGAAGCTCCTCGCGGGCGCGGGTGGCGGCCACGTAGAGAATGCGCCGCGACTCCTGCGCCTCCCGCTCGCGGCACACACGGTCAACCCACTCCTTGGCTTTGCCCCGGTCGGCGCCCTTCGATTGAATCGGCGCAACCAGAAACTCGGTGATGTCGCCGGACTCGTCCGGTTGCGCCAGTCCTCTCTCAAGCCAGGAGAGCAGCTTGCCCCGGCTGTTGCCTCCGCCGGCCTGCAAATCGGGAACAATCACCGCCTCAAACTCCAGCCCCTTCGATTTGTGGATGGTCATCAACTGCACGCCGCACTCGCTGCTGGCCGCGGGGTCAGGCAAAGCCGTCAGTCTTTCCAGTGCCGCATCCAGCGCCGAACCCAGCAAGTCCTGCTCGCCTTGCGGCAGGTGGTCCAGGCAACTCCACAGCATGTCCAGGTTGGCGCGCGCCGTGGCATCCGCGCAGCTAGCACCGCCCAGGTCAAGCCACACCTGCTGCAGCAACGTCCCCAACGATGCCGTGGGCAGGGAGGCGCGCAATCCGGGCGCGGACTCATGCGCCTTCAGCACCCGTTCTGCGCCGCGCCGTCCTTCTGCGCTCAGCAGACTGATCCGTTCCGCCAGCAACTCGGGAACTGGGCGTTCAACCACCGCGGCGTCATCGGCGCTTGCCAGCGTGTGCAGATCGTCGAGCGTCAGGCCGCACCATGGCGCGCGCAACAGTCCCAGCCACGCAACGCGATCTTGCGCATTCAGCAACGCGCGCGCGAGCGACAGCGCATCCAGCACTTCGGGGCAGTCCTTCAGCTTCTCCAGCTCCACGGCGCGAAAGGGAATCGCCGCATCTCGCAAAGCCGCGGCAATCGGCGCCAATGCGGCCCGGGCGCGTCCCAGCACCGCGATGCGATATTTGTCTCCGCGCATCCGCGCTTGTTCCATGCGCTCCATGTGGCTACGAATCAGCGCGACAACCTGCTCTGTCTGCTCCTCGCGAGCTTCCTCTTTTTGCTCGAGGGCATCCGGATCGCCGAATTTGCCACGCTTGGCCTGCGGCACAAACTTGAGGTGAAGCGTAAGAACGGCATCAAGGCCGCCGATAGTTTTGCGTGCCGGTTCGGACGGTGAAAACGTGACGCCGCTCCCGTCATTCGCCTCAAAGACCTTCTCAAAAACTTCGTTGAGCTCTTCCACCAAGGACGGCTGGGTCCTGAAGTTGGCTTTGAGACGAACATTTTCGAATGGGAATGAACTGCCTTCCGAAATCTCAAGTCCGAGTTTTTGCACGCGCGGAAAAAGTTCAGCGTCGGCATCGCGGAAAAAGTAGATGGACTGCATGGGGTCGCCCACTACGAAGACAGTGCGCCCAATCTGGTCTGGCCATGCGCCGAGGAGGCCGGCCAGCAGTTGGTGCTGGCGACGGCTGGTGTCTTGAAACTCATCCACCAGCAGATGCCGGATATTGTCCGCGATGTTCAGCGCCGCATCGCTGGGCAGCCCGTCCTCGCCCACCAGCACGCGCTGGGCAATCTGAGCCACCTCAATAAAGTCCACCGATCCCGCCTCGGCGAAAACGATTCGCAGTTGGCCTGCCGCATGGCGCAGCAGCGTGAAACAGGCGCGAACGATGGCCCAGTCCTCATCGGTGTAGCGGGCCGGCGGCAGGCTGCGGATGGTGGCCAGGGCCGTCTCAAGTCCATCCACCTCTCTGAGTCCACGAATCAATTCGAGCAGCCGGTTCTTTTCGGCCTTGCGATCCGCAGGGAAGCCGATAGATTTGTCCACTCGCTTACGAAACCCGCCGTCGTTGGTGAGCACCAGCGATGCCAGCCCGGCGTAAGCAATGCGCGCCTCTTCAACCGCCTCATTGCCGATGAACGATCCGGCAGGGAACTCCGCAAGCTCTGCAAGTTCCTGGTGGATTGAGCCGCCATCTTGCCGGCACGCAAACCGCGCCAGTGCGAGTGCCTCATCGCGCGCCCCGAAAACTCGATCAACAAGCAAGGATGCCGCGGTAAGCGCTTCGCCAACAGCGTGCGCAAAGGGCCGCTCCAGCCGCTCGCGCAGGGCCTCCCAATCCGGTTCTCGATCAAGCACAAAGCCGTGCATCCAGCGGTCGCGCTTTTCCAGCATTCCCACCAGCAGGTCTTCCATCTCCTGCCAGCCGTTATCCCGCCACAGCAACAGGTCCTCAATGGCCGAACTTAACGCCGCCTCGTCCCCGCCGATACCTTCCAGCGTCAGCCGAGCCGCACGACGATACAACTCCGCCGGTTGCTCGTTGATTTGCAAATCACTGCTCACGCCGGTGAGCAATGGTTGCTGCAGGGCGATCTCACGGCAGAAGGAGTCGATCGTCGTAATGCGGAGTTGCGCGGGAATATCGAGAAGTTGCCAGCCGAGCATGCGGGAGTGTTCGAGAGCGCGGCGGGCCAGCGCGTTCATTGATAGCTCGTCGCCTGCGGACGTGGATACGTCACTGGCCGCGGCCTTCTCCAGTTCCGATAAAATGCGGCGACGCATCTCGGCGGCGGCCGCTTTGGTGAAGGTGATGGCAACGATCTGGCCGGGCGCGTCCACCTCGGCCAGCAGGCGCAGAAAGCGCCGGGTCAGCAGGTCGGTCTTGCCCGAGCCGGCCGGTGCCTGCACCAGGATGGAACGCCCGGCATCCAGCGCCAATTCGCGTTCAGGCTGGTCCGGAGGCAAAGGCAGAGCTTCGAGTTTATTCATCGTCGCCCTCCTCGTTTTCGTCCTCACTTTCTTGCCGGGCCCGAAGCTCCTGGATGCGGCACAACGTTTGCAACCCGCAATGCTGGCAGGTCTTCGGATATTCACGCGGGTCCACCTCCGCGCGGCCTGCCAGAAAGTCCCTAGCGAGTTGCTCGATGTACTCTCTCCAGTCGATAAGTTTCTCGGCGGTGAGTGCGTCTTTCACCAGCGCGGTGCCTTTGCTCAGGTTCGGCAGCAACGTATTCACCGCATCGCCCATATGACCGGCAAATGTCCGCTCTCCTGTGCGCACCTTGGCGAAGACCAGGCCGCCCAGTTCTTCACCGCTGGGCAGCGCAAAGCCTGCGTAGAGCGGCAACTGCACGTCGTCGGGGCGGGGTAGCTCCCAGTCCTTCGGCGAAACGTCGCCTGTCTTGTAGTCGATCACCAGCATGGAACCGTCAATCAGCCGGTCGATGCGGTCCAAACGGAGCCCGAGAGTGACACCTGCGAGTTCGATGTTTCGTTTCGCTTCCGTTTCGGCGACGGTGAATGGAATCCGCGTAGCTTCAAACTCCAGCCACTCCGTTACCAGGCGGGTTAGCCGCTGTTCTTCCAGTTCCAGATAACGCTTGGGCATCCGTTGGCGGACTCCGCCAGGCATATTCTCCTGCAGGACCTTGTGCACGTGCCCGGCAACAAAAGTCTCCCGATCATGCACGGCCAGCAACTCGTCGAGGTTGCGCAATCCGTTCGGCGGGCCACCCCACACCGCATGCAACACGGAGTGGAGCAGTTGACCGCGCTGGGCTGCAGTGAGCCCAGCCTCGGCTGCATCCCACGCCTGTGCGCCAAGCCGTGCGGTGGCGAAGGCTTTGAACGGACACTGCGATTGCGAGCTGAGCACGCTTGACCCGCCCTTCACGGTTTCGAGCGGGAATGGAATTTGGCTGAAGTCCTCAATGCACTCCGTCAAGTCTGGTTGAATGGGTGGCGGCGCCCACTCGCCGGGCAGCGCCTGCGGTGTTCCGGCAAGCTGTGCAATCAGCCGCGAGGGCCGGGTTTCCGTGCTTTCCTTCTGTCCCGCAACGCTGAAATGGACCACCGGTGCAGCGGCGAGCAAACGCTTCGTCACGGCGCCGGCAAATTCCCAGTCCTGGCGTGGCGTGGCGTGGGGCATGCCCGCTTCGCGCTGCACCTGGGTCGGCAACAGCGGGTGCATGGAGGCGGCGGCAGGCCATGTGTCTTCGTCTGCGCCCAAAAACCAGATCGCGTCCGCGGTCAGTCCCGCCGACTCGGCCGGCCCGGCAATCTGGATGGGTGCGTCGCTCGACTCCGGAGCATAAAGTGTTTCGTCCAGCACGCGCTTCAGCGCGGATAGAAACTCGTTCCAGCCCATCCGGAGGCCATCGAAGCCCAGCGACCCGCAAGTGTCAAGAGCCTGCTCCCATCGGCGGTAGGCCTGAAACTCCGCGCTTGAAAGTCGCCGCTCGCCTGGCCAGCCCGCATCTTGAAGCAACTGCGGCACAAGTCCCGCCCAGTCCAGCGGACTTTGCCGTCTTGCCTCGAAGTCTGTGCGCCGCCTGGCCGCCGTCATGCGTTGGAGCCATGCGTCAGGGAATACCTCGTAGACATGCCGGTGACTGGCGAAAGCCTCCAGCGTCCACTCCGTTCGTGCCAGTCCCCGGCGGCGCAGCGTCCGCATGTACGCTTGCAGCGCGGCAGTTTCTTTGGGATCGGGAGCCGCCAGTCGGGTCGAGAGCAGCCAGTCCACTTCATGCTCTTGGAGGGGGCCGCTTAGCCAGCGCAGCAGCAGGTGGGCGGCACGCGCTAATTCAACCTGGCTGAGTGGAATTCCAAGCGAAAATTCAAAGCGAGGCTCGGCACCCGGCGCACTGAGCCTGAGAAATGCGCGCTCGATCTCGCCGCGGCACGCCGAGATCTGCTGCGAAATCACCAGCAGGCGTGCATGCGGATTGGCGGCAAGCTGACGGTTGCACCAGAGGGCGCAGGCCTCCAGCTCTGTTTGGCTGTCGGCTGCAGTATAGAAACGGATCTCCTGCGCAGGCTCATCCGGAGTAGCCTCCTGCCACGTTCCCCAGGCATCGAGCAGGGTTCTCTGTACCGGGAGCAGGCGGTCAAACCCGGCTGCCAGCAGAGGCGGCCGGTTCGTCTGGTCCGCCTTCAGTGATGCAATCAGCGCCAGCGGCACGCGAACAGGACTCAGCAAATTCCCATCGCGGCAGACCTCGTCAAAGGCCGCGAGCCACCCGCTGAAGGCGCCTGCATCCTGGTCCCAAGCGGTGCGCGCGGCGGCTTGCAAGGAGTGCGGAGCATAGGAACAGAGCAGTTCGTGCGCCTGCATGGCCATTTGGGCCAAACGGTGGATCGGCCCCGGCAGAATGGTGGCCAGTTGCTCTTTGCTGCGAACGATATCCGTCCACAGCGCCTGCTCCTGCACGGCATTTAAGATCATGCGGCCGTCGAGGGTCCGCTCTTCCCAGGTTGCGTGGGTAAAGCTCGTCCAGTCCAGAATGCTGGGCGCGGGCCAGGCGAGCTGGCCCTCTGCGCGGCGGCGGCGATGAAACGCCAGGCGAAGCGTGCGCGCGGCCCGGTCGCTGGCCGTCACCACCAGTCCTCCGCCGCTGAGCCAGCGGTCGATCTCAGCTTCCGCCAGTTTCCCCATTTCTGCGTTATACGCTGGCCGCCGGGGTGAGCGCCAATTCCCCTCGAGTGCCGCCGAAAGCCTATTTTGTCGGCGGCGTGAGCGGCAGTTTCAGCCACGCAAGGCCGATGCTGCGCCTCATGTGCGACACGCCATTCCCTCCCGGCGCATCGTAAAAGATGGCCAGCCTGTTGCCATACCGCACTACGGAGGGAAGCCCGATACAGCGCTTCGACCACTTGCAGTTCTTTCCGTCCAGCACCACCGCCTTGTTGGCCGCATTCCAGTGGTTCAGATCTTTTGACCAATACACCCATATTGCGTCGGTGTACTCGCCATCCTGGTCCAGACCGATGTGATCCGTAAACAGAAACCAGGTCTTGTTCGATTGCTCAAAGTAGAGCGAAGTGTTCTCCACCTGCTCGCTTGCAGGCACAATCGGAGTCGGGTCAATCTTCCACGCGCCTTCAAGGTTCGTTGTGCGCGCAATGCTCAAAGTGCGCATGATGGGCCGGTCTGTCGATGCGCTGAAGAATTGCAGATACTCATTTCCAACCGGGATAATCTGTCCCGGACTGGCTGTCGCCGAGTAGTAGCTTCCCGGCTTCGGCCGAAAGGGGTCCACTTGAGGTTCCTTCTCCCACGGGCCTGTGGGTGAAGAGGACCGCGCCTTCATGGTGAGATAAGGAAAGCTGGGAATACGATCCGGAGCCGGCGTCACATGCGGCGTGCCCAAATAGAACATGTGCCAGGTATGTCCGTCGAAGTAAGTGGTTCCATACGATGCGCTGGCTGAATCCTCTGAGCCCGGCGCTCCCAGCTTCATCACCGCACCTTTCTTCGTCCAGTGGATCAGGTCCCGGCTGGTGGCCAGCGCCGTCAGCCAGCCTGTCTCCCCGGCCGCATCGTAGTGCATATAGAACGTGCCGTTGTGCTCGAACACCCACACATCCCGCGCGCCGTATTTATCGCAGTTTCCAGGGCCGGTCCCATAGGGCAGGATCACGCCCTGGTCCTCGGCGTCATAGCGCAGCGCCGCGTCTGGCCTGCCGTCCGGATAGATCTTTACCCCGCCCAGATTGGTGCTGGCCGCCGCCAGAACCAATGCCGCAAAAAGCGAAAAACGTCCCAACCCCGTCATGCGCGCCATCCTGTTTATCGAAGATTTGTTTAAAGAATCGGATTCGCCGCTAATTCTATTCCTCGCCCATTGGCTTCAGCGAGCGTGCCTCCGAGGAGCGCCGGCGCAAACTGAAGTCCCGCAGGGCACGGGCCCTGGCCTCGGCCTCGGTATCTTTGCCGTGTTCCCCTCCGCAGCCGGTTGTACACTGATCTGTGATTCGCCGATTGCTTGCTTGCTCATTGTTCGCTCTTGTCGCGCTGGTTGGGTGCCACACCGGGCAGAAGACCGCTACCGACTCTGCCGCCAATCCCTCCTATAAGGTTTACAAGCTGCGCGGCAAAGTGGTCTCCATCAACTCCGCCACAAACGAGGTCACGCTTAACCACGAGGCCATTCCCGGCTTCATGGATGCCATGACCATGCCTTACAAGCTCAAGGATCCCGGCATTCTGGGCGAACTGCACCCCGGCGATGTAATTACCGCGGACGTGCTGGTTTCACAGGATGCGGATGCGAATGTGTTGCTGGATCATATCGTTGTGGTGGCCCAGGCTAAGCCCGATTACCGGCCCACCGTTTTCTACCACGTTCCCGCGCCGGGCGACGCCGTGCCCGACTTCAAATTGCGCAACCAGGACGGCCGCAGCATCCATCTGGGCCAGTTTCGCGGCAAGCAGTTGCTCATCACCTTCATCTACACGCGCTGCCCGCTGCCCAACTTCTGCCCTCTGGTCACGCACAACTTTGCTGTAATCGATAAGCAGTTGGCCGCCATCCCCGCGCTCTACAGCAAGACCCACCTGCTATGTGTCAGCTTCGATCCCAGCCACGACACGCCAGAGCGCTTGCGCGCTTACGGTTCCAGCTACATGGGGAGTGATGCGAAGAACGCCTTTGCCCACTGGGATTTCGCCGTGCCGCAGGCGCCGGAACTGACAGAGATGGCAAAATTCTTTGACCTCGGAATCACCAATGAGGCCGATTCAACCATCACGCACACGCTTTCCACCACGCTCATCGGGCGCGATGGCAAAGTGGTGCGCTTTTATCCCGGCAACGAGTGGACTACAGACCAGGTGATGGCAGATGTGAAGCAGGCAGCCACAGGCGCTTGAAATCGAACCTCTTAATTTATCAATCTGAATCGGAGTGGATGAATGATGAGCGGTGGATTGGTTATTCGCCAGGATGCTGAGTTGGATTTTCTATCGTTGGGTGCGCTGGTGCATCGCCTCGATCCGGGCATTGTGCCTTTTCGCAAAGCCACCGAGTGCAAGATTCACGTCAGCGGCGGCGAGTTCAATGTGGCTGCCAATCTGTCGGATTGCTTCGGCCTGAGAACCGGAATCGTCAGCGCCATGTCTGACTATCCCATCGGCGATCTGATTGCCGAGCGGGTGCGTGCCATGGGCGTCAAGCCGTATTACAAGCACTTCAAGCACAACGGTGTCACGGGCCCCAACATGGCAGCCGTGTACAGCGACCGTGGCCACGGCCTGCGCGCCCCGGTGGTCTTCTACAACCGGGCAAATGAGGCCGCGGCACAACTGAAGCCGGGCGATTTTGACTGGAAGGCGATCTTTGCCGGAGGCGTCCGCTGGGTGCATTGCGGCGGCCTTTTTGCGGCCCTCTCGGCCACTACGGCGGCTCTGGCGGCAGAGATGATGAAGGCTGCCAAGGAAGCCGGCGCCGTGACTTCGTTCGACCTGAACTTCCGCGAGAAGATGTGGAGCATTCACGGCGGCAACGAGCGCGCGGTCGAGGCCATTGGTCACATTGTGGAGAACGTGGATGTGCTGGTGGGCAACGAAGAGGATCTGCAGAAAGGACTGGGCATTCCGGGGCCGGAAGTTGCGGCAAAGTCCAAACTGGACCCCAGCGTCTTTTTTGGCATGATCGATCAGGTGGTGAAGAAGCATCCGCAGGCAAAAGTGGTGGCCACCACGCTGCGTGAGGTGCACTCCACCAATCGTCATAGCTGGAGCGCGGTCGCGTGGATCGATGGCAAGACTCTCTCCGCTCCTACGGTTGAGCTGGACGTTCTGGATCGTGTGGGCGGTGGCGATGGTTTTGCCTCCGGCTTCTTTTATGGCCTGCTCACCGGCGAGTCGCCCGAGGAAGCGCTCAAGTTGGGATGGGCGCACGGCGCGCTGCTTACCACCTTCCCCGGCGATACCACTATGGCCACGTTGGACCAGGTGCGAGCGTTCGCAAGGGGCGGCTCGGCGCGCATTCAGCGGTAGAACCGGCGCTGCCCATCTCCAGATTTGTGCGCCGATTGACAGCCAGGTTCATCCAAGCAACTGGTAGGCTAGCAGTGTGTCTAGTGAGAGGTCTCAAGTGGCAAAAATTACATTGTTGTTTGCGGTGCTTCTGATTGCTTTGGGTTTGGTGGGTTTTCTGGGCACCGGCAGCCAGCATCCCACCGCGCTGATTCCCACCTGGTTCGGCCTGGCGCTCGGCATCTTCGGCTGGCTGGCCATGAGCCCCAGCGAGGCTCGGCGCAAGCTCTTCATGCACATTAATGTAACCATCGGCCTGCTGGGTTTTCTGGGCGCGGGTGGCAGAGCGATTCAAGGCTACGGTAATGCCAGGTCTGCCGGCATTGAGCCCGATCACGCTGCCTTGGCCTCGCAGATCACGATGGCCGGCCTGCTCCTGTTCTACGTCCTTCTCTGTGTACGCTCGTTCATAGACGCACGGCGCGCGGGAAAGGTCTAGCGCATGGGGACAATGCGTCATGGCGGAATTGGGATGAGCAGCGCAGAACGTTCGCCGCGCGGAGGCGGCGCGCGTGCCAGCCGGGGGGACTTGCCCAAGCGAAAGTCCAGCCTGAAAAAGTTGTGGCCGCAGATTTGGGCGCTGGTTGCGCCGCGCAAGGGTCTGCTTTTAGCCGGAATGGGACTAATGGCAGTCAACCGCGTTGCTGGACTGGTGTTGCCCTTCACCAGCAAGCCGCTCCTTGACGTCGTCCTGAACCAGACACATCCGCGCCCCGATCTGCTGCCGCGCGTCATCGCGGTGGTCTTCTCTGCCATGCTGGTGCAGGCCATCACCTCGTTCTCGCTCACCCAGCTACTCTCCAAGGCCGGCCAGCGGCTCATTGCGGATATGCGCCGCCAGGTGCAAAAGCACGTGGGACTGCTTTCAGTGGCGTACTACGACGAGAACCGCACCGGCACCCTTGTTGCACGCATCATGTCTGACGTGGAAGGTGTGCGCAACCTGGTGGGCACGGGGTTGGTGGATTTTGTGGGTGGATTGCTCACCGCCGTATTGGCGTTCATCTATCTGCTCCATCGCAGCGTCGTGATCACGCTCACGGTTTTCGCTGTGGTGGGCGCATTTGTTTTTGTTCTGCAATACGCTTTCAAGATCATTCGGCCCATCTTTCGCGAACGCGCCAAGATCAATGCTGAAGTAACCGGCCGGCTTACTGAATCATTGGGCGGCGTGCGCGTCATCAAGGGCTACCACGCTGAAGAGCGCGAGCACGATGTCTTTTCCGCCGGTGTCGACCGGTTGCTCTCCAACGTGATGAAGTCGCTCACCATGACCAGCGTGCTGGGCTCGGCCTCTACAACGGTGCTCGGACTGGTGTCTGCGCTGGTCATGTGGCTCGGCGGACACAGCGTGCTGAGCCGCGCCTGGACTGTCGGCGATTACTTCAGCTACAACATGTTTCTCGCCTTCATGATCGCGCCGGTCTTCCAGATCGTGAACATCGGCACCCAACTCACTGAGGCTTTCGCCGGCCTCGACCGCACCGGCGAGATCATGTCTGAACTCGAAGAGAATCGGGTTCCTGGCCGCACTGAAAAGATGCCGCCGGTCCAGGGCAGGGTCCAATTTGAGAATGTGGAGTTCGCGTACGACCCCGAAAAGCCGGTTCTGCACGGCATCAGCTTTGTGGCCGAGCCGGGAACGGTCATCGCCTTGGTTGGCTCCTCGGGCTCGGGCAAATCCACAATCATCAGCCTCATTTGCGCTTTCCACACTCCGTCCAAGGGTCGGGTGCTGGTGGACGGTGTGGACCTTGCGCACGTTGACCTGAACACATTTCGCTCCCAGCTCGGCGTGGTGCTCCAGGATTCGTTTCTGTTCGATGGCACCATCCGCGAGAATGTGATGTTTTCGCGCCCCGATGCTACTGAGGAGCAGTTTCTCTTTGCCTGCCGTACTGCCCGCGTGGACGAGTTTGCGGAGCGTTTCCCCGATGCCTACGAAACCGTTGTGGGCGAGCGCGGGGTTAAGCTTTCAGGCGGCCAGCGCCAGCGGCTCTCCATTGCGCGCGCCCTCCTGGCGGAGCCGGGAATCCTCATCCTCGACGAGGCTACCAGCTCGCTCGATTCCGAATCCGAGGCCATGATCCAGGCTGGATTGAGCCAACTGATGCAGGGACGAACCACCTTCGTCATCGCCCACCGTCTCTCCACCATCCGCCGTGCCGACCAGATCCTGGTGGTCGAAAACGGCCTCATTGTGGAGCGCGGCAATCACGCTGAACTGTTCGCCTTGGGCGGGCGCTATTACGACCTCTATACTCGCCAGCACGGCCTGGAGGCCAATCTCTTCCTCGCTCCCGGCGAAGGCGACGTCATTCCGGCCTAATAGATGTCCGTTGGGGGCTACCTCAACAGTACTTAGCCAAGGGGTAGAGCATATGTCTTTGAGCCTGCAAAAGCTCTCAAAATACGAATTAACCGGCCTGAAGCCCGCCTTCCGATCCCCAAGGGCGTCTCTCCAGGACAACCTCAGAGTCCCACCTACGGAAACGCCGTATCAGTACTTGACCCGCGTCTCATATCTTGAGAAACTGATGTTGGGTCATTCCCCGAAAGCAAAGGACCAAGATGCGAGATGCAGCCCCCCAGGGTACTTACAAAGTACAGGCTTTAGACCGCGCGTTCGCAGTTTTGGATCTGCTCGCAGAAAGCGAAGTGCCGCTTGGACTGGCGCAGGTCGCCTCGTCCCTGCAGCTGCACAAGAGCACCGCACACCGCTTCCTGATGGTTCTGGAACGCCATCACATGGTGGAACGCACCAACGGGGGGAAGTTCCGCTTGGGTCTAAGGCTCTTCGACTTCGGCAATAGGGCCATCGAACAGTACGACTTGCGCGACCGTGCGCAACCACATCTGCGCCGCCTGGTGGCCGAAACCGAAGAGACTGCTCACCTGTGCATTCTTGAGCAGGCGCGGGTCATCTACATCGACAAGATTGAGCCTGCCCGCTCCGTGCGCATGATTACGCGGATCGGGTCCAGCAACCCTGTGCACTGCACTTCTGTGGGCAAGGCGATTCTCGCCTTTTTGCCTGAGGAGCGCATCACCGATATTCTGCGCCGCACTCGCTTCGAACGCTTTACACCTCGCACCATCGCAACCCCCGAGGCTCTGCGCGCGGAGATCGAAAAGACCCGTCGGCGCGGCTATGCCGTGGATGACGAGGAGTTGGAGGAGGGCTTACGTTGCATCGCGGTGCCGCTGCTCGATGCCCAACGCCAGCCTGTGGCTGCAATCAGCGTCTCCGGGCCATCGTTCCGCGTAACTGCGCAGAAGCTGCCTTCCATCGCCAACCACCTGCTCCAGTGTGTGCGCGGCATCTCGATCGATATGGGTTATACATCGGCCGGCCGCGGCAACCGCGCTGCATGGACGGCCTAAAGACAAGAGCGTCCGCCGCACCTCCTGCGCCTATTCCCGCACTGTTCGTGGCCACTATTGTGCTCATTCGTGAGCGTGTGTTTTCAAAGAAGCAAGATTTCGATTTGTGGCCAACGAGATGGAAAGCGAACCCGCTGTTCATCTGTTAAACTAGAACCCGTCGCTGAGGTTGAAGTTTTGGCGTCCGAAAAGACACCGAAGTCGAGTTCAAACCAGCGAGAGGATAGAACAGAGCGAAAATAGCGAAATCTGCGAATCCGCTCATTCTATGTGACATAAATCCAAATTGCTTAAAATGCAATCTGGGGACGTAGCTCAGTTGGTTAGAGCGCTGCCCTGTCACGGCAGAGGTCGCGGGTTCGAGCCCCGTCGTCCCCGCCATACATTCCAAAAGACTTACGGGACGTATGGACCTATAGTGACAATCCACAATCCGATCCACAATTCACTGCACTAGACGACTTCCAAGTCCTATTGCGCTTAGGAATGCGCCTTGTGCTGCTTGCTTTTCGTCGCGGTCACCGTGGTGTCGGTCAGCCTTCAGCACGGAGTCCTTCGTTCCCGCCGGCACAATCCGGGCCGAGACCTCCCACGATCCTTCCTCGGGATCGACGAATTCGTGGTCGAGGATGCCGGACTGCTGGTCGTAGTGCGGAATCAGCCGTCCGGCGCCGCGAGGCGTTTGAATCTCCCACTCGTTTTGCCTCACTGGCCGGATAGCTTTGACATTGTGGATGGCCCACTGCGGCATGGTCGCTGGATCGGCGATGAATTGGTACGCTTCTGCTGCAGGGCAGGCAATTTGAACAGTCAAGGTCACTGAATTCGTAGTCATGTTTTTCCTCTTTTTCAGTTCAGATCGCACGGTTGGGCATGGCCACTTTGGCTCACGCTTTTGGCCTTGGGAACTCCTCAATGTGCTGTTCGCCTTTCCGGCCGAAGTAGATCACCCGTCTGCCAGTCAGAAATGCCCAATAGCCAATCACGCCTGCGGAGGTCGACCGCTTCACAAACTCGGGGTACCGCACCGTGTCTGCCTGAGCACCACGAATGGCCGCCACCAGGCCGGCATTGTCGAATTCGGCCGCGATCGGACCAGGGTCCAGGATCATGGGCACCGTGTGCGCGGTTCCATCCGCGAGGTAGTGGGTCTTCTGTTTGACCGCGAAGTCCACGAGGTACGATTCCACTCCGACTTCGAGCAGCCCTTGGACGACCTGAGGGAAGGTCATCTTGCCTTGTTGTGTTGCGATCGCCAGTTCGTCAATTACGTGCTTGCTCATCTCTTCTCCCTTACTCGGTTGCCAGCGTTACTCGGTTGGAAGTGTTTGCAGGCCGTGTGCCTGCACAAGTTTCTTCATTGTTGCAATCAGCGCAGTACGCTCTCCCGATGAGAGCGGATGAAAGAACTCCTCGTCGTTCTGGTCGGCCAGCTCTGCCAGTTGTGGAATCAGCCGCCGCCCTGCCCCCGTCAGCGCAATCGACTGAAAGCGGCGATCGTCGCTCCGGTCCCAGCGCGTGACGAGCTTCTTCGTCACGAGCCGGTCTACGAGTTTGGAAACGCCGCCACGCGTCATCCCGATCCGCTCCGCCAGAACACCCGACGAGATCTCCTCGTCATCGAACATCTCCCGCATCACCACCCACTCGGCCGCCGTCACGCCGCTGGCCAGGAGCTTGCGGGCAAAGGCGTGCGAGACGTGATTGGAGACGAAGCGGAGCCAGAATCCAACATGCTTCTTCAGGTCGCTGACGGTCAGATCGGGCACTCTGGAGTTCTTCATGGAAAGTAGATTACATGGAAACTGTTTCTATGTAAACTATATTTTGAAAATGATTAAGCGCACTGCGGGCTCGGGGAGCGCCCAGCGCTTTTTCAAGGGAAATAGGCGCGCGATTCTCACGCCTTGCTATGCCTCAGAAGTACTGTGATCCGCGTCATCCCGCTTGATACGTGCGAAATCGCCAACCCACACGCTGACCACCAACGAGACGATTGGCCATCTTGGCTGGCACACCGCCCTTTGGGCATGTACCCAAGAATACGTTCAGACCGCTTCCGTAATTGGTCCGCAACGTGGCCCAAACGTAAGGCTGCGTCTCGCCTGCACCCTGCACGTACCAAATTCCATGTACAACCCAAATCCACCCAGGAGATGTCAATTCATGAGCAGCGTAACAGTGAAAGCTCTGCACCGCGAGTTCTTTTACAACTGAAGCCACGCAGTATCGCTCCACTCTGAAGCAAAAGAAGACGGACCCTGCCCTGGGGCAACGGCTCTACGATGGACTTCTTGGCGGAATCCCGGAACTTAAAGACAAGCGCGAATTGATCGTGGTACCGGATGGCAATCTCCACCTTTTGCCATTCTCTGCTTTGGTGAATGCCGGGCAGTATCTACTGATTTCCCATCTGGTCACAGTCGCGCCCTCGGGAAGAGGTAGTCTTCATCAGACCGGAAAAGGGTTGCAAGTTTCCATTGTTTCAATTCGTCATTGACAATCGGGTGCAACGGCACAGGTTTACGCGACGCTTCAGCCTGGCAGAAGCAGTAACGTTCCCATCAATACTTCAAGAGTATTCGTCCTTTTCATCGCGGTTCCTTCTTTGAAGCGGTCTCTGACCCTGATTCGCTTGTGTGCCTATTCAATACCATGCTCGCAATTTTGCGAACGCTTCTTCCCCCGCCTTCAGACCGAAGGTGCCTGGAGTGGCTGGCAACAGAATGTGCGAGACCATACACTGCATCTGTCTGGCCGGCATGAATGCTTTACTGTACCGGGCGACAGCAAAAATCAACAGGCTGAATGCTGTTTCGGAGACAATGCTGTTGCGGAAAAACGACAGCGCGGCAATGTAACAGGTCCCAAGACCGCTCCATGTCTTTGGATACATGCCACTGTGAATTGGCATGGCGCGAGAAGGCTCGGATCAATCTTGCCTTGATTCTCTTGCAGAGGTGCAAGTCTGGCTGTATTTGATCGCTTTGCGGGTGAATCCATTGGAGAGTCGAGTGACTTAAATCACTTTATACTCGCTTATCTCAAATCAGAATAGCAACGGAATGAGGCATTCCGTCGAATTATGAGAAAAGGAGTCGTTCCGTTATTAATTCAGAGCCCAAGAGGCTCAGGGGAGCAGAGAATGGTCGCTTCCATCCAATGCGTTTCTCATTGACGCCTCATTAATAGAGACCGAAAACATCAGAAACAGTTACTTTCTTGCTAGGCATTGGACTGAAAATTGAATTAGATCACTCCTAGCCTCAATTGGCATCCGGCGTGCATATCATTCGGCAAGGACAATTTATGAGCGCAGCATGCTACGCAGCAAGTGACGGGCAAAAGTCCAGTTATGAACCCGATCATATGGTGTACTCCCATCGCCGGACCCGGCTCGGTGATGCGAGCCCGCGTGTTCTTCTGGCCGAGGACGATGAGGTAGTCCGTTTGCTCCTGGAAAAATGCCTGCACGGCTGGGGATATCAGGTCGTTGCAGTCAAGAATGGCATCGAGGCGTGGGAGATTCTACGGCAGGATGCTCCGCCAGAACTTGTCATCCTGGATTGGAAGATGCCCGGAATCGATGGTATCGAACTGTGCGGCAGAGTGCGTCATGGGCTGTCGGATTTCTATCACTACGTATTGCTGATCACAGGAAAAAGCCATAAGAAAAACGCCGCTCAGGCATTGGAATCGGGAGCAGACGATTTCCTGACCAAGCCATTTGACCTAAGCGAGTTGCAGTCAAAGCTCAAAGTTGCCACCCGCATCCTCTCATTGCAGGACCGCCTGATTCAGGCTCGGGAAGACCTTCGGGATCAGGCAACAAAGGACGGTCTCACCGGCCTTTGGAACAGAGTGACATTCCTGGATTTGTTCCAGCGGGAGCTCGGTCGCGCAGCCCGTTCAAAGGCCACGACAGGACTCTTACTAATTGACTTGGACCATTTCAAGCAAGTCAACGATACTCATGGGCACTTGGCTGGAGATCTCGTATTGAAAAGGGTAGCGGGTCGTCTAAAGAATGTTCTCCGATCCTACGATTTTGTTGGACGTTTTGGTGGCGAGGAGTTTCTGATCGCGCTTCCAGACACCAGCAGAAATCATCTCTGCAATATAGCCGAGAGGATTCGGTTGTCCGTGGCCAACCTAGCTGTTCATTACGGGGGCGCCAAAATCAAATCCAGCCTTAGTGTCGGCGCAGTTGAGGTAATGCCGGGGGAGATGTCCTCACTGGATGCGATTGCTGTCGCCGATGTCGCCCTCTATCACGCAAAGAACTCAGGCCGAAATTGTACGGTGTACTGTCAGAGGCCCTGGCAGGAACTACTCTCTTCAGAAGGTGCTTGCCGGGCTATCTGCAACGAATGCCACGTTGAGCTTCTAAAGCAATGCGTAGTGTCGGCCGCCGGGAAAGGTACCGAGAATTTGCCCGGGTCGCGAGTTTCATGGCTCATGTATCCCTACAAGACAGAAGTTAGTTATGAGGAAAGGGCAATAATTTAACCCGGGAGTGCTGATCAGTTTGATCGTAGAGGCAGTAAGTTTGCGCGACTCCTGACTACCGTTAGCTCCGTATTGCCTTCGCAGAGGAAAACTTCATTTATGCAACCGAGATCAATTGAAATGAGAGAACCGAACCGTCGCCGAGAAAGCAGGAATTGGGGTTACACCCAACTGTACGGTTTGCGGAATACAGAAAACAGCCAGCCTATCGCGAATTACTCACTGGAAGGCGAAGGGTGGATGGAGACGCGGCGAAATTCGGCATTTAATCAAACGAGAGAATCCTTTCTGGCACTGGATGTTGTTGCTGGCGATTATTCACAAGCGAGTTTCGCTAACTGGATACTGAGACTCAAGTCTGGGTCCGATGCCGGCCTCTGGATGGCGCCTTTTCGAGGAATCCCGGATATTGACGTGTCTGTCCCTCTCGATTTGATTTATCTGGACGCGGATGGCCGAGTTATTGACCTGGTCGAGTGCTTCCCAAGTTGCCGCGTTTCCCCCTCAACTCCGCCTGCAGCCAGCGTCCTGGCGCTGCCCATCGGCGCCATCCATTCTTCACAAACTGAACGCGGCGATCAGTTGATGGTTTGCGCCGTTGAAGATATGCAGCGACGCATGGGTCAGATCTCTGTTGTTGCTGGCCGTAATTACTCCATCGACGGCACCGTGCCAGACCAACCTGTTCAGAAAGCAGAAATCATATTAGGCGCCGGAACCAATCCGTCGGAATCGAACGATCACGTCGGAGATGTGGAACCCGCTAAAAATCAGCAGACGCAAGAGGCAATCCCAAACAAACAAGGAGCGCGAAAAACGGTTTTGCGTATGAGTTGGGTAGTGCGCTGGTTATTCCCGGCTCCCCCGAATCCTCCCGAAATGAGGAGGGCACCGCGACAGCCTGCGACTGGCCTGGTTGCTTCGTTTTGGACCGGGGGAGCTCCTACGGTTCATACGATTCGCGACATCAGTTTGACTGGTTTGTATGTGATTACCTCGGAGCGTTGGTACATTGGTACGGTTGTTCGGATGACGCTCACAAAGACAGAAGGCATGGGACGAGGAATTGGATCGTCAATTTGCGTCCGCGCCGCAGCCGTCCGCTGGGGCAATGACGGTGTTGGCCTTCAGTTTGTCCTGCAAGATACATCAAAGAAGCGCCAAGGCCAGCGTGAAAATCTTGAAGGGGCGGACAGACAGCAGTTCGATCAATTCCTCAAGTCGCTCAGGGACGCCAATCAATAGGCGTCTCCGAGTGTTCCTGATCCATCAGGGCCTGTATCATGAATTTCGAGATCACGCGCCCATCGTCCTTCTGGAGCCGGGGACCGTAGGTATTGAAGATAGTCGTGCGGGGACAGGAGATTGCGTCGTCCTTGATAGTCTGCATGAATAACTTCTATCAGCAAGGATCAATTCCAAGTAGATTGTCAGTGCGATAATCGCGAACTCCATATCTTCAGGGCTCGATGCACTCTGTCCAGAGAGAGCCTGCCGAAAATACAGCTTGCCCGCCGGGAAGGTGTAGGCACAGAGCGACGGTCACGGCATTCTTGCTTGTACGACCACAAGGTCCACTCGCCTGTTCATTTTACGGCCCTCCGGCGTCGCATTATCGGCAACTGGCCGGTATTGGCCATACCCAGATGCGGAAATGCTGTTGGGATCGAAACCGCCTTCATTCACGAGAAGCAGCAATACAGTCGTAGCGCGCGCTGTGGACAGTTCCCAGTTCGACTGAAATTGGGCGGTATGGATCGGTTGGTCATCGGAATGGCCCTGGACCCTGAGTTCCAGTCCCGGTTTGGATAAGATCTTCGCAATTCGTTCAATTTTTGCGGCCGCGCCGGGGAGGAGGACGGCTTGTCCACTATTGAAGAATCCAAGTTCCTTCAAGCTGATTACAAATCCTTCAGGTGTAACCTGCATGACGACTTCGTGGTTCTTGAGCTCTTTGCCCATTTCTGCTTCGAGTTGCCGCCGGAGCTCAAAGACATCAACAGCCGACCGGCCAAGTTGCGGAGTCTTCGGCGGATTTGCACTCTTAACCTGGGTGCTGAAGTCTGTGTCTGGCAGCGCGTTGGAATAGGCGCCTCCGTACCCAGTTTCGTCTTGGGAGAATGCTCCCATGGTCTGGAAGCCGTTGTGAATGGCCCGCGAGAGTTTTCGGATAGTCTGATTATCCCGGTAGGTCGCAGCGAACAATACAACGAAAAACGCAAACAGGAGCGTAATGAAGTCTGAATAAGAGAGCAGCCACCGATCATGGTTGAGGTGCTCTTCAAATTGTCTTCTGCGTTTCATCGCGACGCCACTTTAGCCAATTTGTGCTGCGGCGAACTCACATATCGGCTTAACTGCAACTCAAGTGCCCGCGGGTTTACTCCATCTATGATGGAAAGGACGGCTTCCAGCATCATCTCCTGCGTCACTTGCTTCTCGCGCAAGCGAATTCTTAACTTTCCCGCCCAGGGAAGGAAGAAAAGATTTGCTGAACCTACGCCATAGATTGTGGCGACAAATGCGACAGCGATCCCTTTGCCGACCTCATTTATGTCCTGCAGGTGCTGCATAACTTGGATCAGGCCTAGCACTGCACCAATGATGCCAATAGTTGGCGCGAAACCTGCAGCAGCTTCGAAGACCTTCGGGATACGCTCATCTTTTTCGCCTCGGTAGTCAAGTTGCAGCTCCATCATCTTCCGCAGATCGGAGGCATTGACTCCGTCCACTGCCAGCATCAGGCTCTCTTTCAAGAAAGGGTCCTGAATCCTTGCGAGCTCAGTATCCAGAGAGAGCAGCCCTTCTTTTCGGGCCTTGTACGCATAGCGGAGCAGATTCTGGACGAGGGCGTCGGATTCAGTTTCCGGATTGAAGAACACATCCTTGAGATGAATGAAGGCCTGGAGCACGACGGGTAGCGGAAACTGCACCATTACGGCTCCCACCGTGCCGCCGATGACAATCAACGCAGCGGTTGGCTGAATGACTTGAGCCAACTTGCCGCCCTCGAGCATTAACCCGCAACCGATGCCGAGGACCGCGATGACAATACCGCCAAATGTGCTTCTGTCCACGACGCTCCCCATCATTCCAACGACCACGATACCGGCGACGGTGCCATTTGCTATACCGGCCGGATCGATTTCCCGGTTCGTCCCGATCGTGAATCACTTTTTGCGATCAGTCGTATATTGTCGCTTCAACTTAGCAGCAATTCGGGACGTTCCTTTATCGGCATCGGAGGACAAATGTTTCAAGAGTTTGAGCGCAGCCGACGGCGATCCGAGGCTCTCCATCGCATCAAAGATGCTCACGTCTAAATGCAATACAACAATTACGCATCGGCATCCCCCCTTAGTGTCAGACGGCACTAATATGTCTCATCTGGAAATCCGCAGGCACTATGCCGATAGAAAGCCAGCATTTCACCATATTCGCGGAGGATCGCCAAGGACTCCGGGCAGCAGTGCGATCTCGAGGAAAGCAAGGCGCATGTTCTCAATCATTGGAATACTCGTTGTATTCGGCGCAGTTCTGGGCGGTTTTCTTATGGAAAAGGGTCCAGTAGCTGTTCTGATTCAGCCTTCGGAGTTCCTGATCATCGGCGGGGCAGCTCTGGGTACAATGCTGTCGGCAAACCCGCTTCACGTGTTGAAAAAGATTGTGAGTGGCGTAGCCCAAGTTTTGAGAGGATCGAAGTACTCAAAGAAACGCTACATCGAGTCTCTCAAGATGATGTTCACCCTCTTTGTGAAAGCGCGCAAGGAAGGATTGGCCGGGATCGAGATGGACATCGAAGATCCAGCCAAAAGCGCCGTATTTTCAAAATACCCGGATTTTCTGAAGAATCATCACGTTCGAGATTTCGTCTGCGACACGATGCGAATGGCGATCACCGGCGGGGCCAGCGCCTTCGACCTCGACCACATGATGGAACTGGACATGGATGTCCATCACATGGGCGCAACCCAGCCAGCTTCTGCTCTGGCCACGGTGGCTGATTCATTGCCGGGTCTGGGAATTGTTGCCGCAGTTCTAGGGGTAGTTCTTACGATGAGCGCGCTTGGTGGACCTCCTGAGGAGATAGGCCACAAGGTCGCGGCAGCCCTGGTGGGGACATTCCTCGGTATCCTGCTGTGCTACGGAATGGTGGGTCCGCTGTCGTCAAATCTGTCGAAATTGGTCGATGAGGAACAATCTTATTACCACGTCCTGCGCGTGCTCATGATGTCGTTCATTAAAGGGATGTCTCCGGCCTTGGCAATCGAGCTCTCTCGACGCGCAATTCCCGAGCATGTACGGCCCAGCTTTCTGGAAGTGGATAAGGCCTGCCGCCAAAAGGAAGAACCCGCTGCTGCCCCGGCCGCAGCCGCATAGTCTCACCAGAAGGATCAGAACGTGTCAGACGGAAACGAAGTCATTATCGTCAGAAGAAAGATCACCCATGGCGGCCATCACGGCGGGGCATGGAAGGTGGCTTACGCCGATTTTGTGACCGCTATGATGGCGTTGTTTATTGTCCTGTGGCTGATGAACGCCAGCAAACAAGTGCAGGAGGCCGTGGGCGGGTATTTCAAAGATCCCAGGGGCTTCGCCAAAGTGGTTGGGACGAATAAGAATGGGGCCGGAGACTACGTTGCGATGAAGAAAGAGGACATGCAAAAGCTCAAGGAGGATCTCCTTCGCTCGATTCACCGCCTCGATCCGTTAGACAAATTGAAGAGCCAGATCGAGATCACAATTACGCAGGAGGGCCTCCGAATCGAGCTAATGGAATCGGCAAAGGGCACATTCTTTGAACTTGGCAGCGCGACGCCCACCCCCGCACTGGTTGAGCTTCTTCGGGTGCTATCGGAGGAATTGGGCAAGTTGCCAAACCGAGTATCCATCGAAGGACACACCGATTCAAAGCCGTACTCCGGGAGCCGGACCTATGACAATTGGGACTTGTCATCAGACCGGGCAAATGAGGCGAGGCGAATGATGCAGGGCGAGGGAATCCAGCCAGGCCAGGTCTCACAGGTGCGGGGCTTCGCGGACCAGCGTCTGCGTCTGCCTCAACAGCCAGAAGACCCGTCCAATCGACGGATCTCATTAATTGTTCAATATCAAGTCAAGGACGATGCGGAAGAGGCTCTTCCGGGCTCCATCACGAAGATGAACTCCCCAAGCGGCAAGAATTAGCTTCGGTTCATTGCAAGCTCAATCAAGTTCCTAGTTGACAACAAAAAGGCTTGCGGCTCGATGAGGGGTTGCCAGGCGCGACATTAGATCAAGCATTTTGGCTCGTTGTTCCTCCGACCGGTATACGAACTTGAAGCCATCAAAGGTGTCTCCAGCATTCGTCACACGCACCCGTAAGTCAAGGTTAAGGTCCTTATAACTGAAAGACACCTCGCCGCAGCATTCGGGGGGAAACGGCTCGCGTAGCTCCAGCCTCATGCCATCTTCACTGATGTCCCGGCAGCGCGCGAAGTGCAGAGAGTCTCGTATTTTCAACTGAACCGGAAAGTCGACCGCGAATCTTGGAACTCTATAATCGAATTTCTGCATGATCTTCCCTTTATGCCTGATTTGTTCCCGGTTGTCTGAAGCCGCTTCCCTCTCAATTAGCCTATCGGCATCTCGCCCGCAAAAATCCGGTCGAAGTTGCCGTCATTAGTGACGATATTCCCTGATCTTCTGCGTAATGCGGACAAATTTGTGAAAAGATTGCCAGAATTTCCAATTTGGGCAGGTACTCCCGGATTAGATTCATGGTTACCTGGCGGGTCAAACCGTTGATTGAATTTTGCTTCTGGCCAAGAATTTGCTTTTCATTAGGGCATCGAGTGACTGTCGTCACATTAAAGTTTTTAGAATCTTGACAATAATGGTCTTCGGTAACCGACCAGGGATAGATTACTGATGTGCATCGTTCCCCATCCCAACGGAACTGAATCAAACGGAATAAACCGCGCTCTGAGACGAGTGTGGAGGGCCCGGGAGGCAAAAACTTGAACGACTTGTCTTCGATTGCCGAAGCGGACAAAATTGAGAGCAAAATCAAGTCTAAATCACCTATTCAACTTTCAAAAGGCGGCACCAATCTCACGGATTTCAACAGGACAACGACGCGCCGAGTTTTGGTGGTTGAGGATGATGCATCGTTAGCCGGCTTTTTGAGCGCGGAACTCCAGGATCACGGCTTTGCCGTGGATATCATCCGGGATGGAGAAACGGCCCTCAACAAGCTCATGGAAAAATCAGCGTATGACCTGCTGATTCTGGAACTGAATCTCCCTAAACTCGACGGAATCAGTCTGATCAAACATATTCGCCCAACTTTTCCAAGGCTGCCGGTGCTCGTGGTTACCGCAAGGAACCGCACTGAAGACAAGGTGGCGGCCCTGGTCAGTGGTGCGGATGACTGTCTCACTAAGCCGATATCTCTTGCGGAACTCCTTGCGAGAGTTCGCGCTCTTTTACGTCGAAACGGCGGACTCATCCCGATTAGCTCAACCGTCGGAGATCTCACGTTTCACCGGGAAGATCGCCGGGTGGAACGGAACGGCAGGAGAATCGAGTTGACCCCGCGGGAATTTGCGCTGCTCGATGTCATGATTCAAAACGCTGGGCATCCCGTTTCGCGCAGCGCTTTGTTCGAGAGAGTCTGGAATACGGCATCAGAGCCTTCAACGAATATTGTGGACGTGTACATGAAATATGTGCGTGACAAGGTGGACCACCCTGGAGAGCCCAGGCTGCTTCACACTGTTCGAGGCTTTGGATACGAGTTGGGACCGAAATGAAAAACGCCTCTGAGGTTCGCGAGCGACAAGGAAAGAATTCCGAGAAAATCTCAGAGCAAATGGAAGCGAAGTGGGTCTTGATTGCCTCGCTCTAACTCAATCGATGGCTCGTGCATCTGCTTCTCGTGTACCACTCCGGATGTTTACGAATGATGAAATAGTGATTCTCATCGAAGTCTCATTTCAAGCTTGTGAGTGAAAACTGCATGACTATGCCTGCCCCCGATTTTGCCCGCTTCGAAGATCGTGTTTCGATCGCCGTTTTCGTTGTCAGCCCCAACCAGAAACTCAGGCAGGATCTCCAACAGAAGCTGAATACTCCTCGCTGGCGAGTGCTGGAAGCGGGTGGGGGCGCAGAAGCCCTGGAGCTAATTCAACATCAGGGCTCAGAAGGAGGCGTGCTGCTTCTGGATCCTATGCTGCCTGATCTCGAGGCCGGCGAATTCCACGGCATCGTACGGAGTCGCTTTCCGGAGACACAGGTTCTCATGCTCAATTCCCAAACTGGGCAACTCCTCGTTGGGAGTGCGTCTCCGACGCCTATCTCCAAAAGACTAGTGGACACCGTGAACCAAACAGGATCACTGCGAACCACCTGCCTTGTCCCATTTGCGCAAGAAAAGCCGGGAACGGTACATGAGGTCAAACCGAGGCTTCGCAATATGGTCGGCGATTCCGAGCCAATGCAACGGATCTATTCACTCACCCGAATGGTCGCGGCACGTGATACCACGGTCCTGGTGACCGGTGAGAGTGGCACGGGTAAGGATTTGATTGCCCAGGAGATTCATCTCATCAGTCCGAGAAGAAATCAGCAGTTCGTGGTTGTGAATTGTTCTGCAATTCCTGAGTCGCTCCTTGAAGCCGAGCTCTTTGGATATACCAAGGGGTCGTTTACCGGCGCAGTGCAGTCGCGCATCGGACGGATTCATGCAGCGCATGGGGGCACACTCTTTCTGGATGAGATTGGCGACATGCCCTTCTCGTTGCAGAGTAAGATTCTCCGATTCCTCGAACAAGGTGAGGTCCAGCGTATCGGCGGCAACGACAATCTCAAAGTCGATGTACGAGTTGTGGCCGCGACTAACGCGAACCTGAAGAAACGAGTAGCAGAACAGCAATTCCGCGAGGACCTCTATTATCGGCTGGCTGTATTTCCGATCCATCTGCCGCCTCTGCGCGAGCGGATGAGCGATCTGAACGAACTGGCTCTCACATTTGCTGCCAAGTTTCTTCCAGGAGTTTCGCTGAGCCAGGAGGCTCTTCAGGTGCTGGCCCAGCACGGCTGGCCGGGAAACGTTCGCGAGTTACGTAACGCGATTGAGCGCGCGACGATTCTTGTAGGGAGCGGGGACGAAATCAACCCCGAACATATTCTTTTGTAACTCGGCCTGACCATTCTGGGCAGGAAGTTCCAGTTTGGCACGCGTCGTGCATGTCAAATAGGCAAATGCTGCCGAGTTCTCATCCAGTTCCAATCGATTGGGCTTCCACAAGCGGCCTTCCCAGCCCGCCGCTCCTCGCCGCTGCTTTCTCCGAGTTCATTGCTGCCTCTTCATTGCTTGAGGGGTCGTACCGCGACCTTCAGCAGGAAGTAGCACATCTGAATGCGGAATTGTCGCAGCGGAATTCCGCTTTGACCAGCAGCCTGGCGGAAAACGATCGCATGCGCGCGGCGCTGCAGCGAATGCTGGATTCCATGCCTTGTGGAGTTCTGGTTCTGGACAATGACGAACACGTTGTGATGATTAATCCCGAAGGCCGTAGATTGCTGCGGATAGGGAATGAAAGGGTCAACAGCCTTTGCGATCTTTCCCGCTTAAGTCAAATCGAGTTTGCATTGCTCCAGAGAGGGTCGGACGACAGGGTCGACAGCGAAGTTTGTATCGAATCGAGCGACGGGAAGCGCTGGCTGGCGATCAGAAATAGGAAGCTGAACTCAACGCCTGTGCACCGCTCCTCTACAGATTCAGCGCGAGAATTGCAAACCATTTGGATCTTGCGGGATATCACCTCTGAAAAGCGGGCTGAGCAGGAAAGGGAGGCGGGCCGTCGTGCGGTAGTTTTGGCAGAGATTTCAACGATCCTGGCGCATGAGATTAGAAATCCGTTAGCGAGCATGGAGTTGTTCGCAGAATTGATCGAACAGGACCAAAACGAATCAGCGCAATGGATATCCCATCTTCGTGCCGGGATTCGAACGTTATCCGGGACCGTTAACAACGTTCTTAGCTTGAACGGTGAGTGCGCTCCGGCTCTTGTCTCCGTGGACCTGACTGCGTGTGTGCAGAATGGCGTGGAGTTTGTTCGGCCCATTGCCCATCAGGCCGGGGTTTCGCTGTCCTTTGAGGCCCCGTGCGAATCAATGTCGGTTGAGGGGAACGAAGACGCTATCCGGCAGATCATCCTGAACATCACCTGCAACGCAATCCGGCATACGGCAACTGGCGGTTCTATCCGGGTATCGCTACGGAAAACGCAACGCAATTCGCTGAATTTTGCACTGGTTGAGGTCTCGGATACAGGGTGCGGGATTTCAGAAGAAATCATCGAACGACTATTTGAGCCGGGGTTTAGCGGATCCGGCGACACTCCGGGATTGGGTCTCGCAGTCTGCAAGCGCCTTATGACGCAGCATCGCGGCAGAATCCTCGTCACCAGCCGCGTCAATCGCGGAACTACTTTCGAGTTGGAGTTTCCGGCCCTATGACAAACGACGCAGAACTGTCAGTGATGGTGGTGGATGACGAACCGGGCATTCGCACTGCCTTGCGCGCGAACTTCCTACGCCACGGCTGGACAGTCGAGACGGCCTCCGGTGTACGTGAGGCTATCCGAAATTCCGAGACTCGTGACTTCGACCTGGTTGTCACTGACATTCGCATGCCCGACGGTTCGGGGATGGACGTGATGCGTGCTGTTCGCAAAACTTCGCCCACCACCGGGGTCATCTTATTGACGGCCTTCGGCTCCGTTCCGGACGCAGTGAGCGCAATGCGCGACGGCGCCCTGGATTATCTGACCAAGCCGATTCCATTTGACCGCTTGCAGGCGACAGCAGCTCAGGTGATAAAACGCGCCAGGCAGCTTTCCGCGATTGACAGCGCTGCCGGCGATATCGTCGGACGCTCAACGCTGCTTCTGCGTGCGATTCAGCGGGCCCGCGCGGCCGCCAGCACGGACGCTGATGTCCTGATCGAGGCCGAAAGCGGCACGGGAAAAGAATTGCTCGCGCGATTCATCCACGATACCAGCAACCGGAGCCGGAAGCCCTTTATCGCCGTAAACTGCGCCGCCGTACCTGAATCACTCCTCGAAAGCGAGCTATTCGGTCACGGACGAGGCGCATTTACCGGAGCTATAGCTTCGCGCTCCGGCAAGTTCGAACTTGCAGACGGTGGGACAATTCTCCTGGATGAAATCGGCGAGATGCCTCTTAATCTGCAACCGAAACTCCTGCGCGCCTTGCAAGAGCGTGAATTCGAGAGGCTCGGCGAGGGGCGCTCTGTACACGTTGACATCCGGGTAATTGCCACTACCAACGTGTCGCTCAGTGCGATGGTCGAACGCGGCCAGTTTCGAGCTGACCTGTTTTACCGCCTGAATGTGATCCCTCTTTCGCTGCCGCCTTTGCGTGATCGGCGAGAAGACATTCCGATTCTTGCGCGGCATTTCGCAGACAAATTCAGCGCACAACATGGGTCCATCGCTCCCCGGCTTCACCAGGAGTTCTTGGAACGTCTGCAGTCGCATTCCTGGCCGGGCAACGTGAGAGAACTCGCGAATTTCATGCGGCGTCTTCTGACGCTGAGCAATTCGCAGGAGCTGGATGCGAGCTGCTTCGATGTGGAATTTCAAGGGCCTCCATTGGTGGGGCGGAGTTCGCAATTGCCCACCCCTCCCGCGGCACTCGCAGCGGGCACGCCAATCCGCCAGGTTGAGAGGCTGCACCTCGAAAAGACGCTTGCCCTCACTGATGGAAACCGAACGCACGCTGCCGAATTACTTGGAATCAGCTTGAGGACGTTGCGTAACAAGATTCGCGAATATGGGCTGCCGCCCAGGAGGTATGCGTAATATGGCTACCACTCCCATGCTTCAACTCCTTCAGGGCTACCTGAAAGTCACTGCGGACCGCCAACAGACCGTCGCGGCCAACGTGGCTAATGTTGACACCCCGGGATACCACACCAAGGACATCAATTTTCAGGCCGCGATGCAGCGTGAAATGAACGAAGGGAATGATGTCCGATTCGACAATATTTCCTCAGACGTTGACGGGCTTCCTGAGCGCCCGGATGGAAACAACGTGAATATCGATCGCGAAAGCATGCTGATGGCACAAACACAGCTTCAATACCAGATGGGTGTGCAACTGATCAAGGCTGAGTTCCACCGCCTGCTTACTGCTATCAAGGATGGGAACTGATCATGGGTCTATTTGACATCTTGAACATCAGCGCATCCGCTCTGTCTGCTGAGCGGCAGCGCGCGGAAGTGACATCTGCAAATCTTGCGAACGCCGAAACGACTCACACCGATGCGGGCGGCCCATACGTGCGGAAAGAAGTTGTCTTCAGTGCAGCGAACTCTTCGCCCTTCATGAATGTAGTCAATCACGTGGGCCGCTTCGGGCAGGCTCCAGGTGGCTCCGTTGAGTTGACACAGGTTGTCGATGATACTACGCCACCGGTGATGCATTACGAGCCCGGGAATCCGGATGCCGACAAGAACGGATTTGTAGCCTATCCGGCGATCAATCCGGTCACAGAGATGGTGGACTTAATGGGGTCCGTGCGTGCATATCAGATGAATGCCTCCGCTGTGAACGCCGCGAAGCAGATGATTCAACAGTCGATCGACATACTGAAGTCTTCATAACTGGGAGCCGAACGATGAGCAATATCAATCTGAGCGGGATTTCAAACGCATATATGCCGGACATTCCGGCGCTTGACAACACGAGCGAAGCCGCAGGGGCGAGTTTCGGGTCTATACTCTCCAACGCTGTGCACACCGTGGATCAACTCCACAATGCAGCCGCCGATCAGGTCGGCAATCTCCTGCAAGGCGGCGGTGCTGATCTAAACAACGTAATGATCGCTGTGGAGAAAGCGGATGTGTCGTTTCAACTGATGATGCAGGTGCGCAACAAGATCGTCAGCGCGTATCAGGATATCGAGAAAATGCAGTTCTAGGATTGAAGAGCAATGGCAGGATTTAAGGACGTTGCCGATCAGGCAAAGAACTTTTGGTTGAGTCGTAGCGGCCCGCAGAAGGCATTTCTTCTGGGCGGAACAGCTGGGACCTTGTTGCTTGTGGCGTTCTTCACGCGCCTCCTCATCGTGCCGGACTACAAGCCGCTCTTCACCGACATGGATCCGGCGGACGCGCAGAAACTTGTCGCGCAACTGGACACGCAGAATATTCAGCACCAGCTAAGTCCGGATGGAAAGACGGTTAGTGTTCCTGCAGACAAGCTCGCGGCTGCCCGCCTGCAATCTGCATCGCAAGGTGAGCCCCATAGCGGCCGGATGGGCTTCGAACTCTTCGACAAAATGTCCTGGGGTCAGACCGAATTCGATGAAAAGGTAGCATACCAGCGCGCCATGGAGGGCGAACTCGAACGGACAATTCAGACCCTTGCAGAAGTTGAACGCGCGCGGGTCCATCTTGTAATGCCTACCGATTCCGTTTTTCTGGATCGCCAGCGTACCGGCAAAGCTTCAGTGATCTTGAAGCTCCGGCACAACGGACTGTCTAAAGACGCGGTGGTGGCCATTTCGAGACTGGTTGCCGGAGCGGTCGACGAGTTGAAGCCTGAAGATGTCGCCATCATCGATGCGGATTCCGACAGGTCACTCGGTCTCGGACACGATGAAACATCCAACGGCGAGGCAGAAGAAGCGAGGCTGACTGACCGTCTGATCAACACACTTGAGCCGGTAGTAGGAGCCAATAGAATCCGTGCCAGCGTGAATGTGGATTATGACCAGGGAACGACCGAGAAGAGTCAGGAAGAATATGATCCAACCGTGAGTGCGGTACTCAGCGATCAGAAGACCGAAGAGCAGGTTTCTGGTGGGTCAGTCCCGACGGGTATTCCCGGAACGGCCAGCAATATGGCGTCTACCAAGCAGACGAAGCCAACTGCTACGGCTACGGCGGCCACACAGACTCCGACGCAGACATCGAAGTCGGAGAATGCACAGTACGGCGTGGATAAGACGATCGTTCACACTGTTACCCCTGCGGGGCGGATTGAGAGGGTCACGGCGGCCATCCTGGTGGACGACGAAACCGTGAAAAGCTCTCGCGGCGGCAAGATCAGCTATACGCGCCAGCCTAGATCGCCGGAGGAGCTGGCAAAGATTCGCGATCTGGCACAGGCTGCGATTGGCTTTGACGCGAATCGCGGCGACGTAATCAATGTGCAGGATATGTCTTTCAATGCTGACGCTGCCGAATCGGATCTCCCTGCTCCCAGCTGGGCCACACAAATTCAGAAGACTGTGCTGGACTATTCGGCAATCGTTCGTCCGGTCTCGCTTTTAGTGATCTTCCTCCTCGCGTATCTGTTCATGTTGCGGCCAATTCAGAAACATGCATTGAGCCCCAATGCCCTGATAGCCGGCACACAACCGGCGCTGGACACAACGAACCGACATTCTCTCCCCATGGGCTCGACTGGAATCGGGAATGACAATCAGCATGCGTCGCAATTAAAAGAGCAGGCGCTCGAGTTGGTTCGCCAGAAGCCCGCAGATACCGCACGTGCCCTTCGAGCTTGGGTACGGGAGGAGCAATCATGAATGGCCTGGCTGGTCAGCCTGTGAGTGGCGCGCGCAAAGCCGCGATCCTACTTTCTCTAATGGGGGAAGAGGCGTCAGCGCCCATCCTTCGGAATCTGCAGGAGAGTGACCTTGAACGAGTCACAGAAGAAATTGCAAATCTGGCGCGTGTCCCAATTGAAATCACCGTGCAGGTCCTCGAGGAGTATCACCAGATAATGGCGGCCCAGGAGTTCATCGCAATCGGGGGACAAGACGTCGCCGTACGCCTCCTGGTGAAAGCTTTCGGAGAAAACGGCGCGAAAAACATGGTGCAGAAGATGACGCGGGCTGAGGATAAGTCTTCGTTCAAAGCCGATGCGTTGAAAAGAGCGGACCCACAACAACTGGCCAGGTTTTTGGCTGGGGAACAGGCCCAAACCAAGGCCCTGATCATTGGCAATCTCGAAGCGAAGCAGGCATCTGCACTGTTGATGAACCTTGAACCTGCCGACCGGGCAGATTGCGTGAAACGGCTGGCGACCATGGGACGCTTCTCCCCGGAAGTAGCGTCACGAGTATCAAATGTATTGAATCGCAGGCTCCAATCGAGCGGCGACCAAAGCAGCCAGGGCAAGTCGGGTGTCAGGAATCTTACCGAAGTTATGAATCGCCTAGAGCCAACCGCCGCGCGTGAGATTCTCGAAACGATCGAAGTTGAAGAACCCAAACTGGCCATCGGCATTCGCGACCTAATGTTCACGTTTGAGAACTTCCTTGAAGTTCCAGAACCCGATCTCCGCGAACTCATGAATGCAGTAGACAAGAAGACTTTGATGATCGCACTAAAAGGTGCCTCTGAAGAGTTGCGCACGCGGATCTACCGCACAATGTCGTCGCGTGCCGTTGAAATGATGAAAGAAGACTCGGAAATGATGGGCCCGGTTCGCAACAAAGAAGTGACAAAGTCTCAAAGTGAAATTGTTGCGATTGCGCGGAAGCTTGAAGCAGAAGGCAAGATTGTACTGAAGAGTGAAGGAGATGACGAATATGTCCTCTAGCTCCGACTACATCAGCGCAGGTTCCTTTCCTGTCACTATCCTCCAATACCGCAACATTGCAGGCTCTCACTTGCGTGAGAACGATGAATCGGACGAGGACACAAACGGCCCTGCAGAGGCTGCGAGGCAAAGTCGCGCGGAGATAGAACTCTCTGAAGCGGAATTTGCCGCGAGAATTAGGCGGGAGAGAGGCGAAGCGGCAATAGAAGTTGAGCAACGGATACGCCGTGAATTTGAACAGAAACTGATTGCATCGAGCGCTCCCATTGCGGTTGCAATTGCGGCCTTCGACGAGCAACGCGACGACTATTTTGCACGGGTGGAGTTAGAAGTTGTACAGCTTGCCTTGGCGATTGCCGCAAAGATCCTGCATCGCGAGTCACAGGTTGACCCGGTGCTGGTGGCCACGCTCGTAAGATTGGCCATCGAAAAGATGCGCGAAGGATCAAGTGTGACCGTCAGGGTGGAGCCCGCCAGGGCAGACAGCATGAAGACTTATTTTGCAGGTCAACCAAATATGTCGAGAGTTGAGGTTATCGCAGACGATAAACTCAGCGATCTTGATTGCGTTGTCGAGACAGAGCTTGGCTCGGCCAACTTCGGGCTTGACACCCAATTGAAGGAAGTTGAACGTGGATTTTTTGATCTGCTTGCCCTGAGGCCTGCGAAGCGATGAATCGCGAACTCCTAAGGTCATTTTCCCACCACATTGAAACAGGTTCAACCTTGCGTTGGAGCGGGCGGATCAACCAGGTTGTCGGCAACCTGATCGAGTCCGACGGCCCGTTCTGTTTTCTCGGTGAAATGTGTGAAATCACCGGTGGCGGACGAAACTACTCCGGCGAAATCATTGGCTTTCGCGGGTCCACCATGCTGTCGATGGCCGCAGATCATCCACAGGGAATTCGCTTTGGCGACCACATCGTTACATGGGGTGAACGGCCATCCGTTCGCATCGGCCCCGGAATGCTGGGACGCGTCATCGATACTGCAGGCAATCCGCTCGATGGAAAGGGCGATTACCGTGCAGTGCATTCGGTGAGAATTGATGGATCCGCTCCCTTGCCACTGGAGCGTGTTCCCATCCGCGAACCGCTTAGTTGTGGCATTCGTGCAATCGACGCCTTTATGACGTGCGGCAGAGGGCAACGCATCGGGATTTTCGGCGGCAGTGGAGTAGGGAAGAGCACCCTGATCGGCATGATGGCACGGGGAACCGCAGCGGATATGACGGTCCTTGCGCTGGTAGGCGAGCGCGGACGCGAAGTGGGCGAATTCCTGGAAATCCTCGGGGAAGAGGGACTTCGGAGAGCAGTAGTTATTGTCTCGACTTCCGACCAATCGCCGCTACTGCGAATTCGCGCTGCGCTTGCGGCAACGGCAATTGCGGAGCACTTTGCGAGCCTTGGAAAGAATGTTCTCTTGATCGTGGATTCACTTACACGTTTTGCAATGGCACAGCGGGAGATCGGCTTGGCTGCCGGGGAACCGCCGACCGCGAAGGGTTATACGCCTTCGGTCCTGAACATGCTGGCCCGTCTCGTGGAGCGAGTGGGGAATTTCTCTGATGGAAGCATCACTGCCTTCTACACCGTGCTGATGGAGGGGGACGATCAACAGGATCCTGTTGTCGATACGGTTCGGTCTCTGCTGGACGGGCACGTGGTTTTGGATCGAACGATGGCGCTTCGCAATCATTATCCGCCGATCTCGATTCTGGAGAGTGTAAGCCGCTTGATGTCCAACGTAGTCTCCCGGGAGCATCAAGCCAAAGCGAGTGCCTTGCGCATGCTGGTGGCTGCATACAGTCGCTCAGAAGATCTTGTTCGCATTGGCGCGTACCAGAAGGGGACGGATCCGATCCTCGATAAAGCGATTCAAAGCCTCCCGGCGATCAATAGATTCCTGACTCAGAGGCCTGATGACTTCTGTTCACTCAAGAATGCTACTGAGCTGATGATGGCTCTGCCTGATTAGGCGAGCAGATGCCATGGCATTCCGGTTCTCACTTGCGACGGTTCTTCGCTTCAGGGAAAGCCTGGAAAAGCGCGAAGAACTTGCCCTTCAAACGACGCGGTTCGAAGTTGCGCGGGTCCAGCGACTCATCGAGGAATCAACTGCGAGGATTGCCCAGAAGTGTGGATCACTCGAATCAGCAATGCGACGCACGCTTCAGGCTAACCTTCTTCAACTCACGTTGAGTGAATTGAATGAAGCCGTCGAGGAGAGACAAGCGCTTCTCCGTAACCTCGACGTTCTTCAAAAAAAGCAGATAGAGCAGCTAAGGTCGTACCGGATCGCCCATAATGGCCGGCAAATGCTCACGGACATGTTCACTCAGCAGCGGAATGCATACGAGCAAAAGCAAATGCGCGCCGAGCAAAAACTCCTCGATGACATCTTCGCCGCTCGTTCTCAACAAAAATAGAAATCACTCTCAACTCTGGCTGTGCTATCGCACGCGGCTGAAGGTCCGCGTCGTATCTCCACGCGGAGCAGAAACGATTTCTGTTTCAACTAGGCACAGATTGCCCAGTGTATGCGGCAACGATTGCCGGTTTCAACGAAGCATTCTGCAGCTCGAGATCATCCCTATTTGTATACCCCTAAGAATAAACGACTTATGCGGGGTAGATCCTCCGGCCCCGGTGGCATGCTGTGGCCGCACACGTGCTTCTATAACGGCGTGCGAGTCACGCCCAAGTCGATAAGTTCAGGAGAAGCGACACAGCAGCCGTCGAATTCGAAGCCGTCTACTGTTCCGTTCTTTAAACTGCTCGCGGTTTCCGATGGCGACGCCACTCCCATACCGGCAGTTGATGCCTCCGGTTCGCGGTCTCAGGCGCAACCGGATACGAGCGTATCCAAACGCACGGGCAGTCAGGAGAAGAAGTCGCAAGCGACTCCGGACCAAACCCCATCTGAAGCCACAGCAACAACGACAACTCAGCTTGTTGACGTGACGGCCTGTCTGCCGATTGTGAGAGTCACGAGTGCGCCCGCTTCAATGAATGAAAAATTCGGAGTGGCTGGAGACGCGCCTACAACATCAGGATCCAGCGTTGGCGAAATTCTCAACAGCAAGAACTCAGATCCTGCACCGACGGTACCGATTAGCCAGCTTCCGTCTCCAGTCGCGCAAAGTTCGGCAACGCAACAACGAGACTTAACATCGGCTCTTCCCACTAAGCCTAGGTCTGAGGGAACTAAACAGCCAACCGACGGCGTCAACCAGGGAGCCAGCAGAATCGCAGAGCCGACGAACGGGAAAGCAAAGACCGACGCGCAGCCAGATTGCGCTCAGGAGTCGAACAGTGGGACGGGAAGCACCTTGCAAATCCCGGATATCAGAGTTGCGTCGGAAATAAGCATTGCGATGGAAAGTATCCTCACAAATCCCCAAGCTCTTTCAAACGATCTTATCCAGGAGCAGAACACAAATAAAATGGGCGAGGGCACGAATCCAGGATCAGCGTCCTCGGCAAATTCTGACGTTTCAGCCACGAAGACACAAGCAAGGGTTGACTCAGTCGAACCTGTGAGAGCGCCATTGCACGGTGCCCAATCCTCGCAGGTATCGACGCAGCATAACCCATCCGATGTCGCACAGTCGTCAGCCGCGACAGCCAAAACATCAGATACTGTTGCATTGCCGGCGGATTTCGCAATTCCGCGCCCTCCTGCTCATGAAACTCCTTCGTCTGCCGGCATCTCGAGCGATACAGGGACTGGTAATCATCGCACTGCGGATGGCGGCTCCCTGTCTCAAAACCATTTCGACGGCGCCGAGACCGCGGGAGTGACCGGTGTAAATACCGCGCGGGTGATCCAGACGATGAGCGAGTCAGAGATGCGCGTCGGTATGCGTTCAGTCGAATTCGGAGACATCTCAATTCACACCTCGATCTCGCAACAACAATTGGTCGCACAAATCACCGTTGATCATCGAGATCTCGGAAATGCAATTTCATCACATATTTCAATGGCCCAGGCGAAGCTTGGGAATGACTATGGGATTCACGCGTCAATTGAGGTCAACCAGTCAGGAGCGTCGCTTTCTGGGGAGAGGCAAAATTCCCAGCAGCAGGCGCAACGGCAGTCTGCTCGATCACCGCACTCTCCGAATGGTTCGGGAGAAACAGATTATAAACAGGCGGCTCCAACACCTTTGACAGCTTTGAACGATGCGTACCGGCTGGATATCAGGGCCTAGAAAGTCTTTGTCGTAGGAGGAATGGAAGAGAAATGAATATTCAAGGATTCAGCCCCATGATGAGCGCTCCGATCCAGGCACAAGGCGCCAATGCGACAGCGGCGACTGGAAGTACTGGCTCATCGAATTCGAGTAGCTCGTCGGGAACCTCATCGACGGACCTGCAGAGCACATTCCTGAACCTGCTTGTGACCGAATTGCAGAACCAGGATCCCACTTCGCCGGTCGACCCAACAGAGATGGTCAGCCAAATGGTCTCTTTAAACCAGCTCGACCAGCTCATCTCCATCAATCAAACCCTGGCGAACATGTCTTCGGGATCAGCAGCTGCTTCGGGTTCCACGCAAACTTCCAACGGAAGCACGGCAAAGGCGCCTGTCGCGCAGCAATCGATCAGCGCAGTGCCGGCGAAATCTTTGACCGGCGGCAGCGTAGCGTTCAACCAAATACCCGCGCAGAATACAGTCGCGCCCACCAATCCAGGGCTCATGAACCTATACGGCGGCTTTGGCGCACCCATTGCGAATTCCATTCTGAAACAGATAGGAGCAAGGTAAATGTCTGCATTTTCAATACCTCTTTCGGGACTTGAAGCGAGTTCCTCGTCGCTGAACGTTATTGGCAACAACCTGGCGAATCTCAACACAGATGGGTTCAAGTGCGAAGGCCTCAACTTCGCGGATGTCTTCAACCAGATGCAAGGGATCTCGGGCAATGGTGACCCGATTCAGATAGGATCCGGCGTTCAGGTTGCAGGTCAAACCGCCGATTTCGCCAATGGCAGCGTTACGTCCACAGGCATCGCCTCTAACATGGCGCTTCAGGGCAACGGTTTCTTTGTCGTTGCAAACGGTAGCCAGAACAGCTTCACCCGTGCGGGCGACTTTACCGTCAATTCGGTCGGTCAGCTTTGCACACCGGAGGGACAGTTAGTGATGGGCTATCCCGCAGTCAATGGGGTAGTGTCCACAAGCGCGGCGCTGGCTCCTATCGAGGTAAACCAGGCTGGCAATATTCCGGGGGTCGCCACTTCAAGCTTTCAAATGAACACCAACCTGAATGCGAGCGCCGCAGTTGGCGACACATACAGCGAGCCGATCACGGTCTATGATTCGCTTGGCACGTCTCACGTACTTACCATCCAGTACACCAACGCCGGCGCAAATTCCTGGAACTACAGCATCAGTGTTCCTTCCGCGGACACTGGCGGAACTGGAACGCCGACGCCTGTTGCCACAGGCACCCTCACATTCAACTCTTCGGGCGCTCTAACATCTCCCACCGGTTCGGTTGCGGGCATTACGATCTCGGGATTGGCGGATGGAGCCGCGCCGCTGAGCCTGACCTGGAACCTGAACGGAAGTTCGGGGGGTTCGTTAATCACTCAGCAGAACGCGACCAGCGCAACCAGCACAACGTCGCAGAACGGCTATGGGGTAGGAACCCTGACGGGTTACTCCGTGCTTCCTGACGGAACTGTGCAAGGCGAGTTCAGCAATAATCAGACTCTGGCCCTGGGACAGGTGGCGATCGCCAGCTTCGCTAACGTTCAAGGCCTTCAACAGGCAGGCAACAACGACTACACGGCCACCTTTGCCTCGGGCGCCCCAGTGATTGGCCTTGCCGGTACAGCGGGTAACGGCACCGTCACCGGTGGAGCTGTCGAGGGCTCAAACGTTGATCTCTCTACGGAATTTGCGAATATGATTGTGGCCCAACAAAGCTACGAGGCAAATGCAAAGGTTCTCACTACGCTCGACCAGGTGTCTCAAGCCACGATTCAAATGATGACATAGCGCTGCGCGAAGGGAAGAGTTCTTAACTTTGAATTAGAGACTTTCGCGTTCAATTGTTTCCTCGGAGTGGAAGGGTGCCGCGGACTGCTCGCTCTCATGACTGTCTCACCAGTCAAGAGGTCGTGCAGTCCCCGGCGTTGCATGCGTAAAGTATTGAATAACAATAAGTTGAATCCTATTAGTGCCATCCGTTCAAAAACTCCATCCTACCTTCACATTCCGGCCCTCCAATTGCATTTACCTCAGCAAGATCGCTCCAGCTTAGCCGACCGTTAGGACCGCTGCCGACTCTTACAGCCGCCAGTCGGAACTGAGGCCTGAACAAGGAGCCTGCGAGGTCCAATGAGCAGTGCACTTCACAATCTGAGAACGAACTTCGACGAGCAGGCCGAACTTGAGCCTGTTTCACCTGAGAATGATGGGCTCGACAGCATGCCATGGCTGCCATGCACTGTGTCTCTCGAAGTGCCCGCAGTCCGGTTTACGATTGCTGATCTTCTTGCCCTGACAAAGGGGTCAATTGTGGAAACTGCGTGTCATCACACCAGCGACGTGCCGTTGCGCGTCAACAAGGTGTTAATCGGCTGGACAGAGTTTGAAGTCGTTGGCGACCGGCTCGCCGTGCGCATTACGGATCAGGCATGACTCCGGAGATTCAAATTAAGCGGCCTCTTTTCCAGAGCACGCGGTCTAAATACGGCGCACGACGATTTAGTCACGCGACGGCTGAGGAAGACTCGTCATTCATCGAGGCACTAGCGGGATGTGCCGGCCCTGACCAGATCAAAGATCTGAGAAATCAGCAGGTTCAGAGGCTTCAGTACGCGGATTCGATTTCTGAAGAGAGTCCGGTTCCGCAGTCAAATCGCCATCAAGAAGAGAATCCGGATTCACGCGCGATTTCGCCTTCTCCATTGAATCAGACAGCGAAAGAGGTATCGATTCCACCAATGCCTTCGCGCCCCGGCTCGCTTAGGCGCGTCTTTTCGTGGCTCCAGAAGAGTTACACCTTGGGCACCACCAAACAGCTCCGGGTATCTGAAACCGTTTCTCTTGGCGAGAAGCGCTTTGTTGCGATCCTTCATGTTGAGAATCGCAAGTTTCTTATCGGTGGAGGCGCATCCAGTGTGACTCTCTTGACACAGCTGGATGCCGTAAATGAATCCGTAAACTCGTCAGCCTCGGAGCCCTTGCCTCGTTCGCGTGGAGTGTACTAAGTGAGAGTCAGGGGCACCCTTCGACACTCTGCGCTGCTGGGCGCGCTAGTTCTTGCTGGCGCTGTTTCGGTGCATGCGCAAACGAGCACGGCTGCAACTGGCGATGCGGTCACGCAGAGCGGGACCGTTACACCAGCCGGTTCTGGATCCGAACCGATTATCTTTACCAATCCTGTTCCCGACCCCCAGCAATCCGTATTGCAGCCTCAACCCGGAATCGCTGGTAACGGATCGATCCAGATTCCGGGAGTTCCAGGAAGTTCGGTGCCGTGGTCAATCGTGATCATGCTCACCGCCCTGACGCTGATTCCGTCAATCTTGCTGTGCGTAACGCCGTTTGCACGCCTCCTGATTGTCTTCCACTTCCTGCGGCAGGCACTCGGCCTTCAAACTACTCCTTCGAATCAAACCCTCATCGGGCTCTCGCTCATTCTCACGTTCTTCCTCATGCAGCCCGTCGGCAACGAGATCTATGAAACTGCAATCGCCCCGGCGCAGGCAGGGCAGATTACGGCCATGGAAGCTCTAAATCGCGGGCAAGTTCCGATGCGAAAATTCATGACTCGGTACGTTCGTGAAAAAGACGCGGCCCTTTTTATCGAGCTTGCAAAGGAGCCGCGCCCGGCCTCGCCGGACGATTTGTCGTTACGGGTGCTGTTGCCTGCCTACATTCTCTCGGAGTTGAAAGCCGGCTTCCAGATCGGTACAGTGCTGTTTCTTCCCTTTCTCATCGTCGACATGGTGGTTGCCTCCATCACGACTTCCGTAGGCATGCTTCAACTCCCGCCTGTGGTCATATCAACTCCGCTCAAGCTGCTGCTGTTTCTTATGGTGGACGGCTGGCATTTATTAATTGGTTCTTTGATGAGGAGCTTTAATTAGCCATGGATGTCGATCAAGTGGTCTTGCTCGGGCGAACTATATTGCAGGAGGTGATCATCCTCGCCGGCCCAATTCTGGCGGTGGCGATCTTTGTCAGCCTCGTCGTCAATATCGTCCAGGTGCTCACATCCATACAGGACCAGACAATCGCCACTGTTTCCCGCTTGCTCGCAACTGGCGCTGCCATGTTCTTTTCCATGCCCTGGATGTGGCGCCATCTATCGGCCATGACGGTGCGGATGTTTTTTGACTTTCACGGATACCTGAAATGATCGAAATTCCTCTCATGACGATCATCAGCGGCCTGCTCACCATTGGGGTGCGGCTCACGGGGCTCATGCTGTTCGCGCCATTTTTCGGGAGTTCGGTTATTCCTGCGCGGATCAAGGCCGTTCTCGTTCTTGCCCTCACATTCCTGCTCTTCCCCGTAATGGGAAAGCAGATTGCTCCTGCATCGCTGGCCGACTGGCCTTGGTTGATCTCTTCGGAACTCCTTATTGGTATCGGAATGGGAATTGCAACCAACGTCGTGTTTGAGGCGGCGCAACTGGCCGGACAGGTGCTTGGCGTCCAGATGGGCTATTCGCTGGTGAATATTCTCGACCCGCAAACGCAGGTAGACACAACGGTAGTGTCGATGTTCTACCAGAGCATTGTCATGTTGCTGTTTTTCCAGATGGATGTGCACTATTGGTTGCTGCGTGCCGTAGGCAACAGTTATCGCTACGTCCCGCCAGGCTCGGCACATCTCAACAGCCTGTTCACCTTGGCGATTTTCAAGATGGTTGGACAGGTATTCTCTTTGGGCGTTCAGATTGCCGCCCCGGTACTGTGCGCCACGCTGGCTGCCGACATCATTCTCGGTTTGCTCGGCAAGGCATCTCCACAGATGCCTCTGATGCTGCTTGGACCTGCCGTCAAGAGCCTGCTCGGAATCTCTATATTGATCGCGACACTCAAATACTGGCCTGATCTCTTTCACCGATTCTTCGTCGATGCAGTGAACAACAGCGAACAACTTTTTCATTTGGCGAGTTGAAACCCGATGGCTGACTCCAGCAAGACCGAACAGGCAACGCCGCAGCACAGGAAGAAAGCGCGGGAACGGGGACAGTTAACCCGATCGCGCGAACTCAGTGCTGCGCTTTCCATGTCGGCGGTCGCTGGAGTCGTGTGCTTAATGGGTCGAGTTGCGCTTCCGCACTGGACCCGATTCTTTCGAACCACGCTGGAACTTGCAGGGCAGAACTCGATTGAGCCCAACGGGCCGCTTCTGTTCTGGAGCAGCGTGGAGGCAATGCGCTGGGTCATGCCGATTCTGTTCGCTGCCCTTGCCATGTCCCTTGTTGCCTCACTAGCGCAGGGAGGCTTCGTGTTTGCGCCTGAATCCCTATCCTTCAAGGCTGAGCGGTTCAGTCCGGCGAATCGTCTGCAACAAATGTTTTCGCTGGCGGCATTGAGCTCGATTCTTAAATCTTTGCTGCCGTTCGCCGCCATAGCGTGGGTAGGTATTGCATCCATCTGCGGCCACTGGGGAGAGATCCTGGGCAGTTCCTATGTCGATGCGCGACATTTCACCAGCCTCTTGGGCCAGATTCTACTTGAGCTGATATGGAAGTCCGGCCTGATCCTCTTCGCCTGGGCGGGTGTCGACTACCTCCTGCTTTGGCTGAAAAACGAAGGCGATCTCAAGATGAGCCGGCAGGACATCCGAGATGAGCTGAAGCAATCGGAAGGCAATCCTGAAAGCAAGGCCAGAATTCGCAGAATTCAGCGCCAAATGCGGCGCAAGCAAATGATCAAAGCTGCTGAAACGGCGACGGTGGTAATCACGAACCCCACCCACTATGCAGTTGCCTTGCGCTACGAGGCAGATATGGCCGCCCCCATGGTTGTGGCCAAGGGTCGCGATTACCTCGCCGCACGGATCAAAGAGGTTGCTCGCCTGCACGACATACCGGTGATGGAAAACCGTCCCCTGGCGCAGGCGCTTTACAAAGGCGTTGAAGTAGGGGACCCAATTTCAGCTGACCTTTACCACGCTGTCGCCGAGATCCTCGTATTGATCTACAAGGCTCAGACGGAACTCAGGAACCGGGAAGCCCAGCGCAGAGCGTCTGCAACCCAAAAGCCGCAAGTGAGGCCACAGTGACAAAGAAATCTGGATTACTACTTACGCTCCGCAGTCACTCCGAATGGATCATTCCCACAGCGGCCGTGGCACTCGTGTTTGTAATGTTGGTTCCGTTGCCGAGCATCATTCTCGACCTCCTGCTGACATTAAATATCACCGCCGCTGTCCTTGTTCTCCTCACTGCAATTCAAGTCCTCCGCCCCGTTGAGTTTTCTGTATTTCCCAGCCTCATCCTTCTATTGACTTTAATGCGCTTATCGCTCGATCTCGCTGCCACTCGCAGAATCCTGCTTCATGGAAGCGAAGGTTCGTCGGCTGCCGGACAAGTGATTGAGGCCTTTGGGCAATTTGTCGTTGGCGGAAACTATATCGTTGGTTTTGTCATTTTCATCGCGCTGATCGCAATTCAATATCTGGTGGTCAGCCACGGCGCAGTGCGTACCGCCGAGGTCACCGCGCGATTCACTCTGGATGCCATGCCCGGTAAGCAGATGGCCATCGATTCCGATCTGAACACCGGACTCATCAACGCCGACCAGGCTCGTGCACGTCGCGAACAGGTAAGCCGAGAAGCGGAGTTCTGCGGATCAATGGATGGCGCGGCGCGCTTCAGCCAACGGGATTCGCTTGCCACAATTCTCATCACTGCGATCAATATCGTCGCTGGATTCTTGATCGGCGTTTTTCAGCTTGGCGTACCTTTCGACCAGGCGCTAAAGACCTACACGATCCTCACCGTCGGCAATGGGCTGGTCGCAATCATCCCTTCGCTTCTCGTGTCGGTGGCTGGCGGCATCGTGGTTACTCGCGCTGCCTCTGACAATTCTCTTGGCACGGATATTGGCAAACAGGTTTTCCGTACCTCTCGACCGCTCTGGATCGTCGGTGGCTGCCTTCTGGCCCTGGCCCTCATTCCGGGAATGCCCAAAATATCGTTCGTCGCCCTTGGCGGCCTTGCGATGTTTGCGGCCTGGAAGATGAAACCTTCGGAAATTGCTGCGTCGGCGGCGGCCGCCAGGGCAACAGCGGAAAAGGGAAGCAAGGCAGGGGCTCCTGCTGTCGATCCGATGGACGCTGTTCTGAAACTCGACGAACTCATGTTGGAAGTTGGAATTGGACTGGTTCCACTGGTCGACGCAAAGCAGGGAGGTCAGTTGCTTTCTCGTGTCAAGACTCTGCGCAAGAGCCTTGCCCAGAGTCTTGGTTTCCTTGTGCCGTCCATCCACATCACCGACAACCTGTCTCTGAAAGAGAAGGAATACGTCATCTATCTTCGTGGCGTGGAAATCGCACGCTGGGAAATGCGCCGCGATCGCCTGCTCGCGGTGAATTCGAACCCCAAGCCCGGTGATCTTCCTGGGCAGGATACAAGAGAACCTGCATTTGACTCGCCGGCCAAGTGGATCACTCCCGACCTTCAGGCACAAGCGATAGCCGCCGGATATGCGGTGGTTGATCACACCTCGGTGCTAACGGCTCATCTCTCAGAGTTGATCAAACAGAATGCGCACGACCTTCTAACTCGTCATGAGACGAAACGTCTCGTGGATCGCCTCGCAGATTCCCATCCGAAACTCATAGATGAGCTGATGCCGAAGTTGATGACACTTGGCGAAGTCCAGAAAGTTCTCCAGCAGTTGCTAAGGGAGCAGGTATCCATACGCGATCTTGGAACAATCCTCGAAATGCTGGTAGAAACGGCCTCGATCAACAAAAACCCTGTCGCACTTGTTGAGGCAGTCAGGCATGCCCTGGGACGCGCTCTGATTCGTCCTCTCCTCGATGAACGTGGGCAGTTGAAAGTAGTCACTCTGGATAGCTCGCTCGAGGAAGAGTGTGCACGCTCATCTTCACAACCTTCGCAGGCGTTGCAAGGTGGAGCGCTTCAGATCTCCGTGGCGCGCAGAGTTCTCGAAGGTTTACGCGCCATGTTGGGCGATCAGGTTGCCATGGCTCCGCCGGTGCTGCTTTGCGCTTCGCCAGGTCGTTTCTACCTTCGACGAGTCTTGGAGCCATTCATTCCCAAAATCGTTGTAATTTCTCCATCGGAAATCCCACCCATGACACCAGTCATGTCTCTGGGGTCGGTCCGATGAAAACTCTTCACGACTTCCCAAATAACAGGATGACCAAATGACGCCGGCAGAATTCGCATATAAAAAGAGCGCGACCGAAACGAGCGATGAAGATGATCTTGTGATGCAGGAACTGTCGCAGGTCTACTACATCGCCACGCGGATTCGTGAACGCCTGCCACAGCAGGTTGAACTTGAGGATCTTGTAAGTGCCGGAGTTGTCGGCCTGCTGGAGGCAGTCCGCAACTTCGACAGCTCAAAAAACGTTCAGTTCAAGACGTTTGCAAAGTTCCGGATTCACGGCGCAATCATGGATAGCCTGCGCGAGACGGACTGGGGATCCCGGCATATGCGCAGAAAAGGCCGGGAGATCTCCGATGCAACCGCTCGGCTTCAATCCAGGTTGGGTCGACAACCACTTGAGTGCGAGATTGCGCAGGAGATGCATCTGGGTACTGAACAGCTTCATAAGCTGCTGGCACAGTTGGACTCGCTTCAGGTCTCGGGCCAGCATATCGCGGTGTCCAACGATGGTTCTGATTCGATCGACTTGATTGAGTCAGCGCCCAATCTGAAAGATCCCGACCCGTTCGAACTTTGTCTACAAGGTGAAATGAAGGCACATCTCACTGAGGCAATTTCGAAACTCACTGAAAGGGAGCAGCTGATCCTCTCACTCTACTACCGCGAGGAACTTACCATGAAAGAGATCGCAAAGGTGGTCGGTGTCGCCCTCTCTCGTGTCTCACAGATTCGTCAGGCCACGATGGTCAAGCTAAAGCATCACCTGGAACACATTGAGTCACAGCCGGTTATGAAGGGCACTTTTGCGGGAGAACAACTTGAGTATACCTAGCCAAAACCAAATCTCATCCGATCCGCCGCCAATGCAAAAGAATCTCGCTGGATCAAAGTCCGTGCACAGCTGCAATTTCCGCTCCGCTGGAAGACTGTCAAATGAAGACGCACGTTCGCTGGCTGCAATTCACGATGTCTTTGCCCGCCAGCTGGCGATTGCATTGGATGCGCAACTCGCGACGAGCCTCGAGGTGAAGCTTAAGACATTTGATCAGCTTACGCTTAAGGATCACCAGGAGGGCATTCCGTCGTACATCGTGCCACTATCCCTGGGAACCTTGCCGGGCCATGTGATCGTGGAGTGCGATCTGCGTCTTGTATTGATGATGCTCGACCTCCTGATGGGAGGATCTGGAGACGTCAGGGACGAAGAGTGCGAACTTTCCGAAATCGACGAAGAGATCATGCGGGATGTGATTCAACTCATCGCGGAACAGGCCGAACAGGCATGGCATATTCCGGGACTGGCGATGACGGCGAACCGTCCCATCAAGACGGATGCCCTCCATCGATTCTGCCCGCCCAACGAAAAGATTGCCGTGTTAAGTTTTGGCGTGCAGCTTGTAGGAGCATCCGGTTCGTTCAACCTCGTGTTCCCCGCGGGTTTTCTGAATGTGTTAATCAAACAGAACAAACTGGATCAACCGCAGAAGAAGAGACTCTGGAGCTTTCCGACGGCTCCAATTCGCGAACGCATTCTCGATTGCGAAATGCAGGTGAGCGCCGAATTGCCAGGACTCAAAGTTGCAGTTCGCGACCTCATCGCGCTCCAGCCTGGATCAGTTCTGAAGCTTCGAGCTCCAATACAAACTCCGGGGGTGCTGACTGCCGGCTCACGGGCTATCTATGAGGCCGTGCCGGTAAGAAATGGAGCGCAAAGGGCAGCACAGTTAGGCCGACGTTCACCACAAGCAGACTGGAAATCGGAGGAGTCAAGAAATGGATAATCATGCAAAGACAAACGCAGCACGTGAGTTCGCAACCGCCTTTGCCGGGTCTCTGTCAGCATCGCTGACGCTGGCCACAGGAATGCCCTGGCCGCTTGAAGTTATGAGGGGGCCGGATGTTCCCACCTCCAAAGGGACGCCGATTCATTTTCGGCTGAAGGTCGACGGCGCGCTCAACGGTGAGTGCTTCGTCGAATTCTTTGAACCGCAGGTGGCTGCTCTCGTTTCGAAGATCGTGAAACAGCCCATCGAGACTATCTCCGATGAGCACGGCGAAGCTCTGGCGAAGATCATCTCGTCGGCGATCACCGATTTCACCGAATCCCTGTCTTCCAGCTACGGAGCGCTGTCCGTGAAGGTCGATCGAGTCGCTGGCCTGGCGTTCGGGGGAATGTTTGTTGTTCCTCTTACGGCAAGTGATGATCCCACAGGCACGCCTGTCTTGCTCTATTTCGGAGTCCAGCTTCTCGACGCGTTATCATCCTTCGCCCTGGCAGAGCATGGCAATGAACCTGACGAGCCACAGGTGTATCCGTACAATTTAAAGCTTGTCATGGATGTCGAATTGAATGTCTCGGTGCTCTTTGGCCAAAGGCAACTGCCTCTCCGAGATGTGCTGGCCCTTTCAAGTGGCTCTGTAATCGAGTTAGACCGAATGGTTGATGAGCCGGTGGAACTGCTGCTCGATGGCAAGCTGATTGCCCGCGGCGAGGCTGTGATCGTCGATGGGAATTACGGATTACGAGTGACGGAGATTCCGCAGCCTGTTGTATCTCACTTCTTGAATTAATCGGTTGAGGTTGATTGAAATGGAATTGGCAATGAAGTCTTTTTGGCCCGTCGTAGACCGTAGTTGGAAAAGCATGCGAGCAGTTTGCGACGATGCATCCTGCCACAACACACAACTGATGCGGAGCATCCCTGGCGGCCGAACCGGGATTCAGTGTGGCGATCGATGGTATTGCAGCGTCGACTGTTTTGCCCGGGGATCCCGCGCCGAGCTTACCTCACTTTCGAATGCACATTTCAATGAGAATCCGCGCATTCCTCGTATGTCGATGGGCTTGACCCTCCTGGCGAAGGGCTACTTGAATGTGGAATCGCTCCGATTCGCACAGATTGAAAGCGAACGTCATCGGGAGACCCTTGAAACCACGTTGACTCGACTTTGCCTGGTTAGCGAGAAACAACTCGCCGCCGCTCGAGCCGCCCAGTGGGGTTATCCGGTACTTGCCCAGGATCGCATCGGCCAGACGGTCGAATCGGACATCCCTCAATATCTACTTCAGCAATCAGCCGCAGTACCCTTGGATTATTCGGTCAAAGCAAAACGAATTCTGCTCGGTTTTGTGTTTCGAGTTGACCATAGTCTGCTTGAATCGATCGAAAAAGTCACCGGTTGCAAGGTCGTTCCGTGCTTCATCACTGCTACAGAACTCGCGGAGCAAACCAAGCGGGTAGCGACTTTTCCAAGTCACACGGAAACCGTAATCGAAGACCTGGGTTTGCCGGAAAGAATGGCCAGGACCGCTGGACGATTCGCTGTTGAAGTGGCTGCGGATCACGCCGTCTTCTCGCGCTGCCGGAGTCACGTTTGGGCAAGAGTTTCAGGCAAGCGAGGAAAAGTTGACATAATCTTCCGCCCCGAGCGCTTCGCTACCTCTGAAGTGTTAGCAAATTCGAGCGTTCAACATGAAATAGTCTGCTCTTTTTAATAAACAGATCGCCGCCACATGCCGATAAATACGTCAGGTGGTGGCACGGTGCGGAATTTAAGAGTATTTGACATAGGATCAGGCCGTTGCGCGGCTTCCGAATCCAGATGGGCCCAGATCGAGTGCGGAAGTGATCTCCGTGAGGTTCCCGTGCACCTGGAAACTCGGTTGCTTATGGAACTCAGGACGCAGGAACGCAGTGTCGATCTTCGAGAGATATCGCAATTGGTTCTTGGAGATCTGGGTGCTGCGTTGCAGATTTTTCGTCGTGCAGCCCAGGAGTATTGGTTCCCTGAAGACCGCCCAACCCGTATCGAAGATTGCATCTCAAGTCTTGGTCTGCAGTCTTGCCTGGAGGCCCTTTCCAGCGAAAGATCGACATCCGGAACATGCTCAAATGACGTCATTGAAACTTGGCGGCACGCAAAGGAAGTTGCAGAGTGCTGTAAGCAGCTTGCGTCGGAACCCGCAGCAACCGTAAACCCCGACGAAGCTTATCTGGTTGGGCTTTTCCATCAGATCTATTCACTGCCTGGCATCCTGGGATGGGGCGGGTCGGATTCGACCTCGAAAACTGCAGCCCTTTGCGGCCATCGCATGGCAGAAGATTGGTCCCTGCCTCGTTGCGTACTGGACTATTTCAGTGAACTCCAAGACCCGGCTCATGAACAACAGTGGTCGCGGATCGTGCAGAGAGCGCACGAGATGGCCAGCAGCCCGTTGCCGAATAACACTCTGATCGAAATCTGATCTGTGGCGTCGACTAGGTCCAAGCATACCGGCAGCTTCACATCGTTTAGTCGGCCGCATCTTTCCCGGAAGGCTTTAGATTGCGTTCGGATGAGGAACGTCCAGCCGTTTTATCGGGTGTACCGAAGCCGTAACGAGATTCTCACCAAAGACTCATCAAGTCAGGCCATTTAGGCCTATGTGCGCCCGTTTTTGGGCAAACATTGCCTAGTTAGATGGCACGCGTCGTGCACTGTCTTATGCGGATAGAGGCGCACATGGATAGTGGACTTTACGCCGCGTGCACGGGTTTAGTGGCCCGCACCCAGGCTCTGGATACGATAGCCAACAATCTGGCCAACGCGAGTACGGTCGGCTACCGTGCGGAACATAACGTGTTTAGTTCCGTTCTAGCCAGCGCCGGGAGCGCGACAGACTCTGCCCTCAATCAAGCTATCAACAGCTTTGGAATGCTCAGCGGAACGACGTTGGACCAGACCCAGGGCGCGCTTCAAAAGACTGGGAACGATCTTGACCTTGGCATCGAAGGCCCGGGTTACTTTGTAGTTCAGACTGCGAACGGCCCAGTTTATACGCGCAATGGCGCCTTCCAGGTATCAAGCAGAGGCCAACTGGTCACGGCGGCCGGTGATGCGGTCATGGGCGAGAAGGGAGTCATCACAATGGTTCCCGGCGCTGTTTCAATAAGCGCGGACGGAACCATATCCTCAAACGGAGCCATTTCAGGCAAGTTGAGAGTGGTCGAGTTTCCAGCAGGCACACAGTTAACGAGCGTCGGCAGCACTTATTACTCCGCACCGGCAAACACGGCAGCTCCCGCGACGGAATCCAATGTGCGGCAGGGTATGCTCGAAAGCTCCAATGTGAACCCAATTTCCAGCATGGTTGAGCTGGTCACAGCGCAACGTTCCGCCGAGATGATGCAGCGCGCTCTTTCGATGTTCAACTCGGAAATTGACAAGACAGCAACGCAGGACCTTCCCAAGGTCGGCTAAAGGAGACTCAATGTTTCATGCACTTTATACGGCTGCCAGCGGAATGACCGCCCAGCAAATCAACCTGGATAATATTGCCAATAATCTAGCCAACTCCAGCACGGCTGGGTTCCAGTCGCGGAGAGTGCAGTTTTCCGATCTCCTTTATCAGAATGACATCATGCCGGGCGCGGCGGCCACCCAGCAGACTACGGTCGCATCCGGCCTGCAGATCGGGCTCGGCACCAGGCCCGGCAATACTGAAGTTGTCCAAACGCAGGGCGACTTGAGCAGCACCGGCAACCCGCTCGATCTTGCCATTCAGGGCAGCGGCTTCTTTCAGATTCTGCTGCCGAATGGACAGACCGGCTACACGCGGTCAGGGAACTTCCAGGCGGATGCCCAGGGAAATATTGTCACCGCAAACGGAGATGCTCTTCAGCCGGCAATCAACATTCCAGCGGCCGCGACAAATATCACCATTGGCAGTGACGGTACGGTGAGTGTTACGCTGCCCGGGCAAACGCAGGCGCAACAGGTGGGCATCATTCAATTGGCGATGTTCGCGAACCCCGGCGGCTTGAACAGCGTCGGCAATAATATCTACCTGGCGACTACCGCTTCAGGTCAGCCGGTTATCGGCGCCGCGGGCGGCGCCGATGGTCTGGGCACGATTCAGCAGGGGATGATCGAACAATCGAATGTGAATGTGGTGGATGAATTCGTGAATATGATCCTGGCCCAGCGCTCGTATGAGTCAAATTCGCGTGTTGTTAAGGCAGCCGATGAGATGCTTCAACAACTGAATCAACTGGCGCAGTAAAGACGCAACCATGTCGCGATTTGCTTACATACTGACCGGATTCATCGTTGCGGCAACCGCATTGCCGGCTGCGGCAGCGTCTGCCAGTCACACGATCAGTATCGAGCAGATATCTTCAGCAATCAGCGATGCAGGGATGCCTATTTCGCCGGAAGAGATAACGCTCCTATCCCAGGTTCGGGCGACCACGGATGCACCGAGGCTCAAGGTCAGGTCCATTCAGAATGGGAGCGATCATGCGGCAATCGTGCGGATCGAATGCGAGAATCCGGGGGAATGTCTCCCGTTCTTTGTAAAGACACGGTTGAGTCAGAACGCAGGATCAGCGACTGCACCACCAATATTGTCGCCGTCTTTGGCAGTTGCAACTAGAAATGCTTCAAGGGCGATCGTCGTGCGAGCGGGCACGCAGGCCGTCCTATTACTTGAGGGAGACCGGGTGCATATCCGGATCACGGTTGTCTGCATCGATAACGGCACTTCTGGAGAGAAAATCCGAGTGAGAAGCATCGACAATCGGCAGTTGTACGTGGCGGAAGTCGTTGACGCCACTTTATTGAAGGGAAGCCTCTGATGAAGAACAGCAACAAGCGCAGCCATGCGCGACTCTTGGCTTGTGTCGTTCTAATGGGAGCGGTTGCAGTTCCGGCTGCCAAGGCAAAGACCAGCAAGAAGAACAATCCGTCTGAATTACGGTCAGACTACATTGCGCGCCTTCAGGAGCATGAGACTCCGGCTGCGCAAATTACCGTAGGCAGCCTATGGAACGCCAGCGGTGAAATGAATGACATTTCTTCTGACTACAAAGCGCGAAAGCTGAACGATACAGTCGTCATCCTTGTCTCAGTGCAAACCACCGCGGCACAAACCGGGGATGTGAATAGCCAGCGAGCTTTCCAAACCAGTTCTGCCATTACCGGCCTTGCAGGGGACGTCAACACCAAGGGCCTGAATCCGCTGTTCAACGCAAATTCGTCCACGTCTCTGAAGGGATCCGGAGCAACGGATTCAAGTACAACATTTCAGACAAGCATGACCGCCCAGGTAATTGCTGTGCTTCCCAGCGGCAATCTGATCGTCGAGGCTCAGCGGAAGATCTTCATGAACAGCCAGCACGAAGACGTGACGATTCGGGGAGTTGTTCGACCCAAGGATATCGGTTCGAACAATACTGTGCCATCCGCGGCGCTTAGCAATCTTGAAATCGAAATGAAGGGCAAAGGCATCATTGCGGATAGTACCCGTCGTCCCAACGCACTTACCCGGGCAATTCTATGGCTGACAGGATTCTGACTCGTATGAGCAACTCGCAGGATTTGTTTCGGCTTCGGACATTCTTTCCGATGACACGGATGCTCGCTTTGTGCCTCTGTCTCATAGCCTGTGCGGCAAGTGCCTTTGCGGCGAGCCCCAATCGCCAGGTTCTGATTAGGGATATCACCAGCGTTGAAGGCGTTCGAAACAACATGCTGGTCGGCTATGGATTGGTGGCTGGTCTAAACAGAACCGGGGATAGCCAGCAGACCTACTTCACCGTGCAAACTCTGGCCAATGCCATGCAGCGTATGGGGGTGCTGATTGCTCCAGGCATGGTTGAGGTGAAGAATGTGGCGGCAGTCTTTATCACTGCCAATCTGCCACCTTTTGCTCGCCCAGGCGCCCAACTCGATATCACCGTGTCTTCGGTCGGAGATGCGAAGAGCCTTGTCGGCGGAGTTCTGCTGATGAGCGCTTTGCATGGGCCTGACGGGCAGGTCTACGCTGAGGCCCAGGGTCCGCTGGTCATGGGCGGGTACACTGCGGGCAACAGTAGCAACGGGAAAGAAGTTAATTCCACGACCGTCGGTATCGTCCCCAATGGCGGCATCGTGGAGCGCGATACGGCTGTCGATCTGCATGGTTTTAAGTCGGTATCGCTTCTATTGCGCAATCCGGACTTCACAACTGCAAAAGAGATCGCAGATGCAGTTAACCAGAACTTCCACAAGACAGTTGCATCGGCTCTCGACAGTACCCGCGTCGATGTCAGCGTCGCCGACAGTGGATCGCCTTCAGTGCCGGACCTCATCTCCCGAGTGCAGAACCTGGCGCTCGAGGTCCACACGCCGGCGAAGATTGTTGTCAACGAGCGGAATGGAACGATTGTCCTTGGGGGAGATGTGAAACTCACACCCGTTTCTGTGATTCACGGCAATCTCTCCATTCAGGTTGTCACTTCGTACGACGTCGCGGCTGTTCCATTGAACGGTGCCGGCAATGATGAAAAGGGAAAAGACCGCCATGGCGACAGGCTGCAGCCCCTCCTGGTCCCGGAAACAAATTTGAGCGTCAACGACGGCCCGGCGCAGACCATGCGGCTTGATGATGGCGCGAATGTCGAAGAGTTGGTGAGCGGTCTTCACGCCATTGGCACTTCGGCCCGGGATGTGGTGGCGATTCTTCAGGCAATCAAGGCCGAGGGCGGCCTGCAGGCCGAGTTGGAGGTACAGTAAATGGCAACGAGTATGAGCACGGCCTCACTTACGTCACAAAGCAGCCTTCTTCAATCAACAGAAGATCGCATGCTTCATCAACTCACATCGCAACCGGCCACCAAAGACAGCTCGAAGATCGAAAAGGGAGCCAAAGAGTTTGAAGCCATGCTCTTGACCACCTGGCTGCAGCAAGCCGAACAATCCATTGCCACCGTGCCAGGCGCCGAAGATGATGAAGATGCCGCCGGGCGCGAGCAGATGATGAGCCTGGGGGTACAGTCTGTTGCAACCTCGCTGGCGGCCTCAGGAGGCATAGGGATTGGCCGGATGATTGCCCAAGCTATGCATTCCATGGCAGATAAGGCCGAAATGGCGGCCCAGGATCAGGGTACGAAGGCAATTAAAACAGATATTGTCAAGGAACGCTGAGAATTCAGTTAAACTCTCGCCTGCTAAGTGCCGATAGGGACGCAGGCTTCAATAAGGAGTCGTCATGAGAATCGATCTAACGCAGTTGGCGGCAAGCCAGATCACAAGCGAACCGACTGCGCAGCAGGTCAAAGCAAATCGCACAGCGATTGCTGGATCAGCCAGCGAAGGGGATCGAACCACCCTTTCGTCTGACACTGAATCTTTGCATTCCCTGGTAAGCACGGCCATGAATTCTCCCGAAATCCGTCAGGATAAGGTGGATAGCCTGCGAGCAGCGGTTAGCAGCGGGAATTACAAGCTTGATGCAAACGAGATCGCCTCGTCGATGATCGACGAACATGCCTAAGCTGCGGGTTGAAGTTATTCGTGGTTGAAGCATCGTACGGAAGTTCTCAAAGATGAGTGTGAACGGCCTCCAGGACCGGAACGGCAAGGTTGAAGAATACCTTCAGCTTTTGCGTCTGCTTGCCAGTGAACTGGAGTGTGCCATGCGGGCTATCGCCCGAAACTCCCTCCCTGAATTTGAAGAAAGCGTCCGCAGGCAGGAAACGCTGAGCACTCGCGTCACGGATCTGGCCGGAGAATTGAAGGTTACCTCTCAACGGGGCACTTCAAACCTTCTTCCCCACACAAACGATGCTTTGACGCAGCAAATCCGAGTAGCCTCCGCCACGCTCCAAGCACTAAATCGTCAATACGGATCGCTTCTGCAACACTCCAGTCGTTCCGTCGCCTTAATGGTGTCGCTTTTCGAATCCTTCAAGGGAAATCTTCAGGAGGGAACCGGCTCCAGGTCAAAATACCAGACCTGGTCGTGCCAAGTCTGAACACTATGGCAGGTTTAAACACTTCTCTCACGATCGGCATTCAGGCGCTTGAGGCATCTCAGGCTGCGCTCAATGCCACGAGCAACAACATCGCGAACGCCAATACGCCGGGTTACACCCGCGAAGTTCCTCAGTTTTCTGAGAACGCTGAAACCTTGTCTGGTGGCGAGGTCGTTGGAGGAGGTGTTAGCCTCGGCGGCCTTCAAAGCGTTCGGGATGAACTACTCAATCTGCAGATTCAGCAACAGACATCGCAACAGAGCAGCGCCGACACCCAATCTGCGAGTCTCCAACAGATTCAAACCAACTTCGCATCTACGGGCGCGGATATTGCCAGCACGCTGACTGCATTCTCCACGAGTCTGGCCCAGCTTTCCGCAAGTCCGAGTAATACGGCTGTCCAGCAGGGCGTGCTGGAAAGCGGTCAGAATCTAGCCGAATCCTTCAATTCCACGGCAAATGGGCTGACAGCCGCCCAATCGGATGCAGATAGTCAGGTAACGCAAACTGTGGCTCAAGTCAACACATTGACGCAACAGATTGCGCAACTCAATGGTCAGCTTTCCCAACTCCCCCAGTCCGGGCAGAACGGAGGGACAATCCAGGATCAGCGCGATGAACTGGTTCAGCAACTCTCCACGCTGACTGGCATCTCAGTATCGCAAAGCAGCGACGGGGAAACCATCACCACCGCCAATGGGTCACCTCTTGTGATGGGCAGCCAGAGCTTCACATTGCAGACCACTACAGGCAGCGACGGTATGCAACATGTGCTCGATTCCGCAGGGAACGACATTACTTCTTCGATACAAGGGGGCCAGCTTGGCGGCGCCATTCAGATGCGTGACCAGGTAATTCCAGGGTTCCTCAATCAGCTCAACACGCTTGCCAGTCAGTTTGCGACGGCTTTCAATGCCGCTCAGGCCAAGGGCTTTGACTCCAACGGCAACGTCGGCGGCAATTTCTTTTCGGTCTCGTCCGGTACGGCGGGGGCCGCTGCCTCTCTCAGCGTGGCTATCACCGATCCTTCACAAATCGCGATCAGTTCCGACGGCTCAGCAGGCAGTAACGGCAACGTAGCGAACCTCTCGGCCGCGCTCACCGGTTCGCTTCCGTCCGGCCAGTCTGTATCCAATGGCTACGCAAACATGGTTTTTCAGGTAGGCTCAGACGCTTCCAACGCCAGCTCGGAGTCGACGGCCATCGGCCAAAACCTGCTGCAACTCACAAACCAACAGAGTTCGATCTCCGGCGTGAGTATCGATGAAGAGACAACCAACCTTATACGCTTCCAGACGGCTTACGAGGCTGCGGCTCGCATCGTAAGTACAATTCAACAGCTCAGTACCGTGACCCTCGACATGGGTTCATCGCAGAGTTACTGATATGCGCGTTAATCCAAATCTGGTTCCCGACATTCTCGCCGCCATACAGCAGAGCCAGGCGACTCTCAATACCGCTCTGCAGCAGGTGTCCACCGGCAAGAGCGTCAGTGTGCCATCGGACAACCCGGCCGCTTCGGCCGACATGGTGCAAAACACGATCGAGAGCGGAGATGTCGACCAATACACGCAAAACGTCTCCGGCGTGCTCACCATGGTGCAGACTGCGGACTCCGCGCTCGGCTCGGTCGTCTCGGCACTCACACAGGCCATATCTCTCGGGACTGAAGGAGCTAGCGGCACCAACTCCGCTGCCAATCAGCAGGCCCTTGCACAACAGGTACAAGGCATTCTGTCGAGTGTCGTGTCGCAGGCCAATCTGTCGTACGAGGGCGCTTATCTCTTTGGTGGAACCGCGAGTTCCACGGTTCCATACACCGCGAGTGCAGCGTCACCTTCGGGCTATACGTACAACGGCAACGATGGTGTCAACTCCGTGGCCGTGGGCGATCAGTTGAGCGTCCAGGTCAATCTTCCCGGCAGCCAGATTTTTTCAAACTCCAGTAATAGTGTTCTAGGCTCCCTGAGTACACTCGTCTCCGCCTTGCAAAGCGGCAACGCTGCAAGCATCGAGTCTGCGACTACGGGTGTCAACACAGCGCTAAGCTACGTCAGCCAGCAACGCGTTTTCTACGGCAATGCCGAAAGCCAGTTGAATTCGCAGGAAACCTACTTGCAGCAGGAGACGGTCAGCCTGAGCACACAGCAGACGAACTTGGTTGGAGTGAATATGGCTACGGCTGCGACAACTCTCAGCCAGGCCGAGACAGCGAATAGTGCAGCCCTGGCGGCTGCAGCCAAGGTTTTGCCCACGACTCTTCTTAATTATTTGTCGACCCCGAACTAGGCGTAATCGAAAACCGAGCGGCTTCATGCCTTGAAAACCGTGCACGAGTTTACAAAAGGGTTGGGGCGCATCCCGAGGATGCGCCCCATCTCATCTGCTGAGTTCTACGATTCCCGACCCACTGAGCGTCGACGACTGCGCGTGTTGGAGTCTCTCCGGGACCGCTTCGAAACACCATGCGCCGATGCGGGAGCTCACTTCTGATTCGTTTGCACTATGACGGTTTACGCGGACCAGTTTCCCTGTATACGGCCCGATGCACCTGAATAAGTCCCCGCGACGCGTGATGTCGGCGGTGGCAGAATCTCGGGGTTTGGAATCGTCGAGCGGAAGTCCATTTGCTGCCAATTCTCCCTGATCTTTAGCACCGCGCGCATCTGTTCTTCCAGGATTTCAGGGGACTTGTTTACCTCTGCCACAACCAGTTTGCGCCGTAAAGATGCGTAGAAGGCGGCCAATTGCTCCGCCAATTCTCCGCCCGTTCCATTGTTGACCCAATCTTCCAGGTGGCCGATCACAAGCAGCGCATGGCTAGACTCGGAACAGCGCTTTTCGAGATCGCCGGCACGCTGTGCCATGGCAGCCCGTTGCAGATTGCCCGCCAAGGTGTCATAGAGAGCGATCAACAGGCCGAAGCCGCTGGCTCCCTCCGCCGCAGTTTTCCGATAAAAGAGTTCCGTTGGATTCATGTCCGTCTCGACTAGCTTGATGAGTTGTTATTATTCAGGCCCAGTTCCGTGTTGATTTGCTGCATCTCCGTCGGTAGTTGCTGAAGCAGAATCTCAGCCTGGCTGTACTCGCTTTGTAATTGAGCCCTCAACGGCGTGATGTAATTGGTTTCAAAGTTGTTGATATCGGTTTGCAGGTCGTTTTCTTCGCTGCTGATGCTCTGCAGGTCCACAGTGAAGGCGCCGTCGGCAGGGCTGATGTAACTGGTAAGTTGCTGGTCGAGAGAGTTGGCGAATCCGTTCAGTGATGTTCCCTGAAAGAAGTTCTGTACATCGTTGTAGTTACTCTGGAGTGCGTTACTCAGCGTTGCGCTATTTAGTGTCATGGTGCCATCGTTATTGACCGAAATGCCCAGTGAAGACAGGTTCGATACGGTTGTGGAGCCCGATGCCGGCGAGTTCGTGTACGAGACCGCGGATTCGAGGGTCATCTGCAGGCTGCGCACAGCCGAGTCAGTCGCAAGGACGCCTTCGCTTGTGCCGCTAAAGGTGAATTGCGTGTTCAGATCAGAGATCGCCTTGTTGTAGTCGGTCACGAACTGGTTGATTGCCGTCGTTGCCTGGCTCGTATCCGGGGCAATCGTGAGGCTCACATTGGTTCCAGGACTGGCGTTCAGAAGATTAAAGGTTACTCCCGCAACCGCGCCGGTAACGGTATTGGAAGCGCTCGCGAGCGTTATTCCATCGACGGTGAGCGAAGCGTTCTGGCCGGTCACGGCCTGTGAAAAGCTCAAACTGCCGCCCGTCGGAGAGGAGACTGTGAAATTAGCGGCCTGGCCCGAGGTGTTGCTGACGATTGCGAGTCGAGCGCCATTCGCGTCGGTAATCACGCTCGCGGTGACCCCCAGGTTGTCGCTATTGATCGTGGTCGCCACATCATTCAGCGTGCTTGTTCCAGTGCCGGTCGAGATGGTCGTTACTGTGCCGTTGGCACCGGTGATGGTGAAGCTGCCAGCCGCCAGGGGAGTTGTTGCGCTGGCGACAGGCCCTGAAGCCCAGGAAGCCGTGGTGGCCACGCCGTTGACCACAACGATGTGGTTTCCGGCGGTACTTCCTGAAGCCGCCGACGCGGTGACGACATTGGAATTGGAAGAAGTCACCGTCCGTGCGGATAAGGGGCCCGTCAGAGAGTTAAGGGCCTGCATGTCATTATCGAGGTTCGTTGCATCGGTCTGAATTTGGGTCAAGGCTGTGGATTGGCTCTGCAGCGTAGTTTGTTGGTTCTCCCACGCCGTCTCGGGAGCTTGCGCCGCAGTAATAGCTGAGTTTACCGCGGAGGTCACATCAATGCCTGAGGACGAGGATCCAGTTGCCGCTTGCAGAATGGAGCTGATGTCGATGCCCGAGGTCGAAGTGGACGTCGATGATAACAGTGAATTCAAAGCCGATACAGAACTCATGATTTCCGCCTACTTTTGGAAACGGACTGCACGATCATCTTGCTGTCCGGATTCCTTCGATTCAAATCGCAATACAATATCGGCACATCCGGGCGCGCCGTTCAGGCGTCGGGCAAAGAAAAAGGTGGCGCCCGGAGGCGCCACCCGTGTATCTATGGATGAATCTAATTTACTGTAGCAGTTTAAGAACCGCCTGCTGCGCCTGGTTGGACTGCGACAGAGCTGCCATACCGGTCTGCTCAAGCACGTTGTACTGTGTCATCTTCGCGACCGTGGAGCTGATGTCGGCGTTCTGGACGTTGTTCTGTGCGCTGGTCAGGTTGGTTACCTGAGTGTTTTCAACGTTCTCGTCCGCAGTCAGCTGGTTGACGGAAGCGCCGATCGATCCGCGGGTCGCAGAAACTGTGTTGATTGCTGTGGTAATGTTGGCGAGCTCCGTGGTGGCGGCAGTCGCGGTCAAAAGGTCGCCCTTCAGCCCGAGTCCACCTGTGCCACCGGCGGAAAGGGCGCCAGTCGTAACCGACACAGGTGCGTTGCCGGCGGCAGTGCCATCGCTAGTGAAGACCGACAAGGGAGTTGAGCTGAAAACTGCCGTCCCGTTGAAGTTGGTGGTAGAACCAATCTGCGTGATTTCCGAAAGGATCGATTGGTATTCGGTGTCCGCTGCCGTCGATTGGGCGGTGGTAAGGCCGCCGTTCGCGGCTTCGGTCGCCAGCGTAACTGCACGGTTCAGCAACGAGGTCACCTGGGAGAGCGCGCCGTCGGCGGTCTGCAGCAGGCCGACGCCGTTGGATGCATTCTGGCTGGACTGTGTAAGGGCGGAGATGTTTGCGCCCAAACCGGAGGCGATGGAGAGGCCCGCTGCGTCGTCTGATCCTGAGTTGATCTTCAATCCCGTCGACAGTTGCAGAAGGGTATTCTGTAAGGAAGCTTGGGTGGAGGCGAGGGCGTTTTCTGCGCCCATCTGGGAAACGCTATTCAGTACGCTGATCATTGGTATTGCTCCTTATATCGATTTCCCCCTGCACCGAACCCGTTCTGTCTTAAAAGAGGTCCAGAATCGCTACTTGGAGCAGGTGGTTTGTTGTTACGCGCACTCTATCGGCCAATGGTTTTACGAATTCTAGTTCAGGGTTCGCTTTATTGCATTCAAAGAACTACAACTTTCGTCTCGGATCGAATATGCGGCGGAAAGGCACGCAAGACTTGTGCAGCTCAAAATTCGCCGACCTTAGGCTCTGCAAATCTTGTGGATTAGCGCAGAAATAATTTTCTGTGCTAGTCCGTCACGGATCATGAGGGGCGCTAAGTGGAGTGCTAATCGGAACGGATATCGAAGTTCGGTAAGGGTTGTCTTGAAAACATCATTTGCAATTCTTGTAACGAAAGCGTCATCTCGTGACTTTGTTCTAGTGAATGCAACCCACGAGGACAGTTCACCGAATGAAGCTCCGCGCATATGGAATCCCAGGGATTGCGCTTCTGGCCCTTTTTGGAGGGCTGGCCGCCAACTCGCAAGAGCCGCTTTCGCTTCGGCTAGCGATCCAGCGGGCGTTGAGCCAAAGTCCCGACGCTGCCATTGCGCAAGCTGGCAATCAGGATGCGAAAGCCTCGGCAACTCTGGCTCGAACCGCGCTGTTTCCCCAACTGACCTTTACTGAAGACATCTCCCGCGGCAACGATCCGGTGTATGCGTTTGGAACGCGGCTGCGGCAGAGGCAATTCACGCAGGCGGATTTTGCGCTAAACGCGCTGAACTTCCCCCAGCCGATTGGCAATTTCTCAACCCGCTTCTCGGGCTCGTGGATGGCCTTCGATTCGTTCAAGACGCAGAAGGAGATCCACCGCGCCGATCTGTTCAAGGAAAGCGCCGCCTCCTCCGCCAAGGCGGTGGACCAGCAGATCGTGTATCGCGTTGTCGGGGCGTACCAGCAAGTGCTGTATGCGCAGCGGGAGATTGACGTTGCCCAGCATGAGCAGGAGACGGCGGAGGCGTTGCTGAGCTCAGTCGACGACCACGTTAAGGCCGGCCTTGCTGTCGAGTCTGACAGAATGTCGGCCGAGGTGAATGGGTCCGTACGCAAAGAGGAGTTGATTGCGGCCCAGGGCGACTTTGAACTGGCGTGGGCGGCATTGCGCGAGGCTGTGGGTGCGCCGGATCTGAAGGCAACGGGGTTGAAGCCGATTGAGCCGCACACGTTTCCACAGGGCGTGCTGGATGAGGAAATAGCTACAGCCCAAAAGACACGGCCGGATCTAGCGGCGCTGGGACAGGCGCAATCGGCGCAGGCGTCAGCGCTGGGAGCAGCGAAGTCCGACTTCGGCCCGCGCGTGAGCGCTTACGGAAACTGGGAAGAAGACCGCTCATCGTTTGGCGGTTCGGGAGGCAACAACTGGGTGGCCGGCGTCCAGATCAGCGTGGATATTCTGCCTATTGGCAAGCGGGCACAACTGGCGCGGGAGAACGCGGCGAAACAGAAGATCGACGCGCAAGTGGCTGCCACGCAGCAGCATCTGCGGTTTGAGGTAAGCCAGGCCCACGTACACCGGCAAACAGCGGAACTGCAGTTGGAAACTGCGCGGGCCGCAATGGACCAATCTGCGGAGAGCCTGCGCATTCTGAAGAATCGTTACAGCGCGGGCCTTGCCACCATCACCGATCTGCTTCGGGCTGAGGACGCCGAGCGGCAGAGCCAATTCAATTACTGGCACGCCGTGTACGGAAATGCCATGGCTTATAGCGAACTTTTATACGCCACCGGGACTCTGACCCCCGATGCTGCGGAGGAACTGCAATGAAGATTCTCTTATGGGCAAGTCTGCTTGCCGCTTCCACGGCGCTGATCGCCGGTTGCCACGGCGGCGATCCTGCCGCAACGTCAGGGACAATACAAACCATGCAGGCGCGGGTTGTCGAAAGCCAGCAACAACAGTTGTTGCAGAGCTTGAAATCTACGGGCACTGTGCATGCGAAAGAGACAGCCGTGGTCTCGGCGCAGGTAATGGGTCGCATCCAGCAGGTGCTGGTTCGCGAGGGAGACAGCGTCCGGGCCGGACAAACGCTGGTGGTTCTCGACGATGCGGCGCTGCGCTCACAAGTAGAGCAGGGGCAGGCGGGCGTGAAGGCGGCGCAGAACGCACAAGCCGCCGCGCAGACGAATGCCGCCCTGGCAGCGAGCACGCTGGACCGTTACAAGCAGCTTGAGTCCGAGAAGAGCGTAAGTCCGCAGGAAATGGACGAAGTGTCGCGGCGCGCCGAGGCAGCGGCGGCGAATCTTGAGGCAGTGCGTGCACAGACCGATGCCGCGCGAGCGCAGGAGAGCGGGGCGCGCACCATGATGAGTTATACGCGTCTGGTTGCACCCTTCGCAGGTGTGGTGACGGCGCGGCTGGCTGATCCAGGGACGATGGCCGCACCGGGCGTGCCGTTACTCCAGGTAGATCAGGCGGGAGCACTGCAACTGGACGCCACAGTCGATGAGTCTGTGATTGGCGCAATTCGCAAGGGGATGAAGCTGACCGTGGAAGTGAACGGCGCAGCGGCCACTGGGAGTGTTGCCGAGATTGTTCCTGCCGCCGATCCATCCAGTCACAGCTTTCTCGTCAAGATCGACCTGCCATCCTCAAGCCAGACGCGCGCGGGCATGTATGGAACGGCCGAGTTCGCCAATGGCACAAGACAGGCAATTCTCATTCCGCGCTCCGCAGTCGTTGCGCGCGGCTCTCTCAACTGTGTGTATGTTCTCGACGGCCAGGGGATTGCGCAACTTCGCTACCTTACTCTGGGCGCGGCACAGGGCAATCTCGTCGAAGTTCTGTCGGGCGTTTCCGCCGGTGAAAAACTCGTTGACTTACCCTCCGACCGGGAACTGGCCGGCAAGCGCATACAGACCAGCACAGGGGTTCGTCCATGACGCAAGACCTTGGAATTGCCGGGCGACTGGCACATACATTCATCAACTCCAAGCTAACGGTGCTCTTTATTGCCGCGTCACTGGCCATCGGAATCTTCGCGGTGACCATCATTCCCCGCGAGGAAGAGCCGCAAATTCTAGTTCCTATGCTGGACATCGCCACTGTGATGCCGGGCGCATCTCCGGCTGAGGTGGAAGAGCGTGTTACGCTGCCGATCGAGAACCTGGTACATCAGATCTCGGGTGTTGAATATGTGTACTCGACGTCGGCGCCAGGGCAGAGCCTTGTGATTGTGCGCTTTCTTGTGGGTACGCCGCAGGAAGATGCGCTGATCAAGGTTTATAGCAAGCTCTACTCGAACTTCGATCGCATGCCGCCCGGAGTTTCGCAGCCGCTGATCAAGGCCCGCTCCATTGACGACGTTCCAATTCTGGCCATGACGCTGTGGGGCGAGCATTACAGCGGCTATCAACTTCGCGCTATCGCGGACGAGATGCAACACAACATCGCGCAGATCTCCGATGTTTCGGAGACGACGATCATTGGCGGCCTGCCACGCACCATGCGCGTTGTGTTGAGTACGGAAAAGCTGAGTGCCTACGGCCTATCGCCTATGGCAATCGTTGGGCATTTGCAAGCCGCAAATGCCAGCGTGCAGGCTGGTAACTTCTCTGATAACAATCAGGATGTTCGAGTAGACGCGGGCAACCTCTTCACCCGCCGCGAGGATCTGGAAGCCGTGGTCGTAGGCGTGGTTCGCGGGCATCCTGTGTATCTGCGCGACGTGGCCGGCAAGATTGTCGATGGCGCTGCGGAGCCCTCGGACTATGTGGTCTACGGTACGACGAACGCAGGTGCCACGGCATCGCAGGGTGCGCGCCAGTACCCGGCCGTGACGATTACCGTGGCCAAGCGCAAGGGGACGAATGCCACCGATATTTCGAATGCCGTGCTCAAGCGCGTGCATCAGATGCAGGGCGTGACCATTCCAAGCGACGTGATGGTAACCACCACACGGAATTACGGAGAGACGGCGAAAAACAAGTCGGACGAATTGCTTGAGCATCTCCTGTTGGCCACGTTGTCCGTGACTCTCCTCGTTGCCCTCTTCCTGGGTTGGCGCGAATCGGGCGTGGTGCTGCTGGCAATCCCAGTCACACTTGCGCTCACCATGTCGGTGTTTTACTTCCTGGGCTACACCATCAACCGCGTTACGCTGTTTGCGTTGATCTTCTCAATCGGCATTCTTGTCGATGACGCCATTGTCGTGGTCGAAAACATGGTGCGCCACTTCCGGTTGCCGGAGAATCACGGCCGGCCGATGAGTGAAGTCGCGGTCGAAGCAGTTGCAGAAGTTGGAAATCCAACCATTCTAGCCACTTTCGCCGTGATCGCCGCGGTACTGCCAATGGCGTTTGTCCGCGGCCTGATGGGCCCATACATGCGTCCCATCCCGGTGGGTGCATCGGCAGCCATGCTCTTCTCACTGCTGGTTGCATTTGTAGTTTCGCCCTGGGCAGCTCTCCGGCTCGTTGGCAGGCATCTGAAAGGGGCCAAAATGCTGGAGCCAGAGACCGAGAACTGGCGCACCAGACTCTATCGCCGCATCATGACTCCTCTGATTCAATCCACGAGGAATCGTGTTCTGTTTTTCATTGGAGTTCTGGTGCTGTTTCTGGTCTCAGCGGCGCTGGTGCCGATGGGGCTTGTGAAAGTAAAGATGCTGCCATTTGACAACAAAAGCGAATTGCAAGTGGTGATCAATATGCCCGATGGCACACCGCTGGAACAAACGGCGCGCGTGGCACAGGCGTTGGGAGAAGAACTTGCGCGGCAGCCGGACGTGTTGAACTACCAGACCTACACCGGAACGTCCGGCCCGTATAACTTCAATGGATTGGTGCGCCACTACTACATGCGCCGCCAGCCGAATCAGGCCGACATTCAAGTCAATCTGTTGCCTGCCAAGCAACGCAGCGTGCAGAGCCATGCGATTGCAAAACGCCTTCGTCCGTTGCTCGACGCAGTCGGTAACGCATATGGCGCGCGCATTCAAGTTAGCGAGGTTCCACCGGGGCCGCCAGTAGTGCAGACCTTGGTGGCCGAGGTTTACGGTCCAGACCTGGCTGGTCAGACCCAGGTTGCACAGCAGATCAAAACCATCTTTCAGCACACTCCGGGGGTGGTTGACACCGACTGGTATGTCGAAGACCAGGAACCGAGACTTGTGATGCGCGTGGATGAAGTCAAGGCTGCCGAGCACGGCATCGCAGTCTCCGACGTGGCTCATGCGCTGGCGCTTGCGATCTCGGGAACCGAGGTCGGCCTCGTCCACGACCAGGCCGCGCGGGAGCCTGTGCCCGCGATCGTGGAGCTTGACCGCGCGGACCGCTCTTCAGAGCAGGGGTTGGAGAGCATCCGCTTGCCCGGCGCCGATGGTGGCATGGTCTCGTTGCGCGAGTTGGTCACCGCCGAGCACAAGACAATTGAGCCAAGCATTTATCACAAGAATTTGCGCCGCGTGGTGTATGTCACCGGAGACGTGGCTGGGGCGGTCGAAAGCCCTGTCTACGCCATCCTGAAGATGAACAAGGACCTCGACCATCTCATCCTTCCGGCCGGCTACACGCTGGTCCGCTATAACGCATCGATGCCGCAGTCAACAGACCACTACTCGATGAAGTGGGACGGTGAATGGCACATCACGATCGAGGTCTTCCGCGACATGGGCCTTGCATTCGCCGCTGTGCTGGTACTCATCTATGTGCTTGTGGTGGGATGGTTCCGCTCCTTCATCGTCCCGCTGATTATCATGGCGCCGATTCCACTGACCCTCGTCGGTATCATGCCTGCTCACGCCATGCTGGGCGCCTTCTTTACGGCAACTTCGATGATTGGCTTCATTGCAGGCGCCGGCATCATCGTGCGCAACTCGATCATCCTTGTTGACTTCATCGAGCTTCGCATTCGCCAGGGTATGCCTTTGGCCGAGGCAGTGATCGATGCAGGCGCAACGCGGTTCCGCCCCATGCTCTTGACCGCAGCCGCTGTCGTAGTTGGCGCAAGCGTGATTCTTACCGACCCCATCTTTCAGGGGCTGGCCTTGTCGCTGATTGCGGGAGCTGTTGCTTCTACATTTCTCTCGTGGCCCACCATTCCAGTGCTTTACTACATGGTTCACTCTGGGCGCCAGTCCCAACCTCAACCTGAAACCGGGCTTCAATCGAAAGCAGAAGATGGAGATTCCCTATGACAGTCGAACGCGGTGTGCGCCTGATGGCAGGCGTTATGGTGCTGTTGTCGCTTGCTCTTGCACATTTCTTTTCCCTCTACTGGCTCTGGCTGACGGTTTTCGTTGGGGTAAACCTGTTGCAGTCGGCATTCACAAATTGGTGTCCGGCCATGAACATCCTGCGCGCCGTGGGCCTGAAGGATGTTGGCTGTGGCATTGCCAAGTGAGAGGGAGTCATGCAGCCATGACGCCGCGGAAAGCAGTCGGGTCAAACAAGTCGCCTCGAAATCAAGGCGACCAGCTCAAGGACGAGGTCTACCGCCAAATGTTTCGATTGGAGGAAAACCGTCCTGGCGCCGAGATGGGGCTTGCACTTGCCTTGGTGCGCGCATGGCTGACCTCAGATTCCAAGCCTGAAAGCGGCGAAGAGCGAGATTGGCTAAAGAAGGTGTCTTCAATCTGCCTTCAGATGATCGAGACAGCTTTGAAAGCCGGTGTTACAACGATCCCCTGTGCGAAGGACCATTCTTGCTGAATGTTCGGCGCAGTGGATCGAAGAGTCTCAAGGAAGAAGGGGCTCTATTCACGACGCAGGAGAATATACTGATCTTGCACACGACGATCCCTTGCGATGCGACCTGAACTGATCCGAGCCACAGACCTCTTGCGCCGCAACACTCCGGAAGCTGTCGAAGAGGCTATCGGATTGCTGCAGAATACGGTCTATTCCTTCAGCATGAAGGTCTGCGGGCATCCGGAGGATGCGGAAGACACCATGCAGGAGGTGCTCTCCCGCTCCATTGGGCACCTTGCCAAAATCCAGACTCCACAGCAGATGGCCGTCTGGCTTTACACCGTCACTAGAAACCGATGCTGGCGCATGCGACGCAAGCCTGCCCACACCCCGGCAAACGTCCTCTCGCTCGACGAGTTGATGCCGGACGATGCAGAATTGGGGCGAATGCTGCAGGATGCCGCGAAGGGACCGGAAGGCGAACTCCTGGCCGCCGAGCAGCACCATCTGCTGCATCAGGCGATTTTGCGCATCGCGGCGCCGTTGCGTATTGTCCTTGTGCTTCACGATATGGAAGAGTTGACGACCGAGCAGGTTGCGCAGATTCTCTCACTTAAGCAGGGAACGGTTCGGATTCGGCTTCATCGGGCACGTCTAAGCGTGCGCAAAGAGATGAACCAACTCCTGAGGGGTACTCCTGAACATCCGGAGAATGCTAAGCGCCTCATGAAGATGCCCAAGGGGGCCACGGCCAACGGTGCGCAACGTCCTTCTGAATGTCGCGATCTGTTCGCCAACCTCTCCGAATACCTGGATGGCAGAGTGGAACCGCTTACCTGCGAACGGATGCGCGAACATATCGAGGCATGCCCGTCCTGCGTGGCATTTCTGCGCGAATTGCGCACCGCCATCGATCGCTGCCGGTCCCTCGAGATTCCCTGTGACCCGGCTGTCGCGCCTCGATTGCGCTCCATCCTTACACGGGAATACCTGCGCATGCTGGTTCTGCCGGTCGCAAAATAAACACCCGCGATTCTGTAACGAATCGCCGCTTTCGTGACTTTCTTCTTATGGAAGAGGAAACCATAATGGAAGTAAAAATTACTCATCTCGACAAGGTTAAATTTGCGATTCATTCGCGATCACACTCCATTATTTGCGACCAGCCGACAGAGAACGGTGGCGAAGACTCTGGCATGACACCTCCGGAGTTGTTGCTCGCGTCGCTGGGGTCTTGCGCGGCTTTCTATGCGATGCAGTATCTGAAAACACGCAATCTCGCGGAAACAGGCGTGGAGGTCACAGTGACCGCCGAAAAGCTGAAACAGCCTGCCCGCGTCGGCAACTTCCGCGTGCATGTTGTGTGCCCCGTCTCTCTTACTGAAGAACAGACTGAGGGGCTCATGCGCTCCGTGCACCACTGCCTGGTTCACAACACGCTCTTGACGCCACCGGAGATCAAGATCGAGTTGGCCATATCCGAACTTGCTGTGGCCCGCAGCTGACATCCCACACCGATTCAGACCGCTCCTGGAACGGTGCCCGCGCAGATCGGCGCGTGTCAGTGTTTTAATCATCGAATGGCGAGCCTCGAAAATTTCCGTCTCGTAGTCTTCCGGGCAGTTGCGGAGCAGCTCAGCTTCCGCAAGGCCGCTGAAGAACTGTATCTTACGCAGCCCGCGGTGAGCCTCCAGATCAAGGCGCTGGAGGAGGATGTCGGTGTTCAACTCTTTGATCGCACGGGTGCGCACATCACGCTAACGGCTGCAGGACATGTTCTTCTTGGCTATTGTGAACAGGTCAAGACGCTTCTCGCCCAAGCTGAGCGCGAGATTGCGGCATTGAGCGGTGAACATGTTGGGCAACTGGCGCTGGGCGCCTCTACAACCATTGCCCAATATGTGCTGCCTCGGCTCCTGGGAGAGTTTTGTCGAGAACATCCTCGTGTTCACCCCACGCTGGTCAGCGGCAACACGGAGCACATCGTAGAAGCCGTGGAGAAGCAGAAGATTTCGCTGGGGTTCATCGAGGGCCCGGCGCGCAGCCGGGAGGTCAAGACAGAGCCATTTCTTGAGGATGAACTGGTGCTTATCGCGTCCACTGCGCACGAGTGGGCCGAGCGCACTTCGGTCTGCTGTTCTGAAATCGCCTCAATTCCGCTGCTGATGCGGGAGCGCGGATCAGGCACGCGGCATGTGATTGAATTGGCGCTGGAGCGGCAAGGCGTCAAGCGGAATTCGATGCACATCGTGATGGAACTCGATTCGACCGAAGCCATCAAATCCGCCGTGGAAGCTGGGCTGGGGGTCGGATTCGTCTCCCGCTGGGCAATTGCGAAAGACCTGAGACTCGGTAACAACTTCA